>ERZ837910.1321-NODE-1321-length-35293-cov-3.956865_pt1 | contig 35293 bp, 50 predicted proteins | sample MGYA00519940_ERZ837910 | MGnify/ENA primary metagenome ERZ837910 (study PRJEB31850, sample SAMEA3708825) | human gut metagenome | biome: human gut; feature: human-associated habitat; material: faeces | place: China | collected 2014 ... | reverse complement strand
TCCTTAATCGGTATTCCGCAATCAAGGATAAGTGTTTCTCCACTGTTGGAAGTTAAGGTGTAGCAGTTTCCACTACTTCCTGAACCGATACATTTCAATGTCATTCGCTCAACTCCTTACCCCATTGTTCCGTCCTGTGAAATTACTCTCATATCAGTTCTCCTCACTCTGCATGAATGGTGGCAACTCCTCTGACTGCTTGTCGGCTGTGTCGGTCGGCTCTACATCAATTATGTTGTCCTCGTCAAAATCTACTGCATTTGCGTTCTGCTCAATATCATAGGCAACATCCTGCTCAAGCATTTCGTCGTGGCTGATTTCCTCGTAATCATCCTCTCCACCAAAACCGCTATGAGTATTGTTGATAGATTTAAGAAGCCTGTTCTTAACAGTTTTCATAGCCATCTGGTCTGTAAACTTCTGATGAACTCCGTTTCCATTCTCCTTATATCCAAATCCCTGTTTCCAAGCTGTCTTTATCTGCTTGATAGTCATAACTTCTGTTTTAACAGTTCCATCTTTCATAACTGCAACCGCATAAGCACCCTTAATCTTGTCATTGTCAATATTGTCAATTTCCTGTGTGTGTTCTACGATTGTTTTCTTTCCGTTCTTGATTGTGTAGCTAAACTTATCGCCCTCGTAGACAACTTCTGCGTTAATATCAGCAAGTCCATATCTTCTAGCAACGCAAGTTGCACCATAAACAGACGGCTGACAGCTTAATTTGCCTGCATAAGCGACTGGGTAACACTGCTTCTTTCTTATTGATAATCCGTCTGTTACCATTTCGATAAGCGCATTTTCAATACTTGCCCTTGTGCAACTTTGTAATACAGGCTTCTTATTCATGTCCTGTGTGTCCTGTAAAATAAGCATTGCTGACATAAGCTCGTTTGTGTAGTTGTAATCTTTAGGGAATGTTAAGCCAAATTTCTCTTTCTGCTTAATTTTAACAACCATTCCCTCTGTAAAATCTTTTGCTACAAGCTCTCTGCTTTCAGCTTCTTTCTTTTCCGCAACTGCCGTATTCTCTGCCATAATTAATCCTCCTAAATCTCATTAAAAGCCTGAACCGCAAACAGTTCATTAGGTGTCTGCTTGAATAAAACTCCGTCAGATATAACTGTATACATATATCCGTCATACTTAAGCTCTACAGTGTGCTTTTTACCACCCATGTAATAAATTCTCTTCTTAATACTCATGTTGAACCTCCTATAATCCAAGTAACTTTTTAAGCTCTTCTTTCATTCTCTCGGTTTCGCCACTCAACTGCTTCTCGCTTTTATCAGCAAGTCTAATCACTGTTTTGTATTCTTCCTCTGAAACCACCTCTTTAAGCGCACGTAAAACAGTGACTGCCTCTGCCATAACATGGCTTTTTATACCTCTAAATGTAACTTCTCTGTCTTTTGCTTTAATCATTTCTATTCCTCGCTTTCATTTATTATTTTTAATTCAACTTTGAGCTTTTCAACTTCTTCCAACTTGTCTGCAATTCTTCTTTCTGCCCTGTTTCGGAATACCTCTTTTGCATATTCAAAGTTAGGCTCTGTAAGGAACAAGCGGTCAAAATCAGTTATTCGCCCAACATCATCTTTCCTTACCGTACCATAGCCGTTTGGAAAAATTCCATCAACAGCCTTGTATGTCTTGGGCTTCTCTTTCGCTTCGCGCTCCTCAACGCATAAACCTTTAGGATTCCTACCATAAGTATCCAAGAAGTAAAAGTATAATTTCATATCACACCGCCTCAATCACAAGCTCTTTGTCCTGTGTATGCTTCAACATAATCAACTGGTTATCAATCTGTGGTATTCTCCAATCGTCAACGCTCTCTGTATCATCAATAATAATTGGGAAATTAACGTTTGCCACTTTCTGAAAAGCTCGGCATATGTCAACTTCTGTCAGCATTCTTGCGCCATGATTGAGATTTCTTGCATATGCTTCACCATTGTATACAAAGTCGCAGCACTCCTCGGTATCGCCATTTAAAAGCGGTCTGAAAAGCTTTGCTGTAGCAAAATCCAGATACTTATTAACATCAGCCTGTAAAAGTTCATTCTTCTTGCGAGTAAACTCTTTGAGCAAATCAAGCTTTCTCTCCCAATCAGCTATCTCTTGATTGAGGTCTTTTCTCTTATCCTCAAGGTCGGCTATGCTATCGTCTATACGCTTGTTATTTGCCACACCAAGCTCAATCTTTGTATCAACTGATGAAACTTGCCTTAACAGTTCGTTTCGCTCGTTTTTGAGCTTTCTGATAAGCTCCGATGTATCGTTTTCATCTGCAAGAGCTTTCTCTTTTTCCTCGATTTTAGCTTTAAGTGCCTGGTACTCATTGTTGCCTGTCATGTCAATATCAGTAGGTACTTTTCCAAGCTCTTTAGCAACAATGTCATGTCTTTCCGTCAGTTCCTTAAGTTCTGCTTCGAGGTCAGCTATTTCTTTCTTCCTATCCTCGATAGCCTGTTTAAGCTCCTTGCTATCACTTAATAGCGCATTTCCCTTATCTTCAAGCTCTTTAAGGTTCTTTGCTTTTCGCTCGTCAAAGTCAGCTCTCATGCTCTCTATCTTATCTTCCGGCAACTTCTGACCGCACATCGGACAATTAATACTGCTCTCGTCAAAGGCAAGCTCCTTTGTTTTCTTCCAATCAGCGCGTACCTTTTCTAGGTTCTCTGTGCAAAATCTAACCTCTCTTTCAGAGTTTTCAATGTTAGCTTTTTTAGCTCTTATCATTGATTCTCCTTTGTGAATTGAAGCATTGAAGTCATCAAGCTGTGCCTGTAGCTCCATGCGCTTTTTCTGATTGTCGGCATTGGCTTTTCTCTCCATGTCTGAAAGCTCAAACTTAAGGTTCATAATGTCCTCTGTAGCTTTCTGTTTGTCCTTTAAAATCTTATTGTAGTCGGACAGTTTATCTTCAATTTCCTTAAGCTGTGGCTCATAGGTTTTCTTCTGTAGTTCAAGTTCTGCAAGGTCTGTGTACTCATTGGTAGAATGGATTGTATCAATCCTTGTTGAGATTTCGTCTCTTTCCTTGACAAGTCCTTTTGAGCCATTCCTACCGCCTGTGCCGTTTAGCTTGCCACGACATACTTTTTTAAGCTGGTCTACATCATCGTCAAACATCGGCTTAAGTTCAGCAAACTGTGGAAACATGTCGCAGATTTCTTCATCAGTACGTGTACCGAAATAGCTTGCAAGTGCTAATCTCTGCTCTGCTTGCGACTTGTTAAGTAACGTCATTGCATTTAAGCAAAATGGTAATACTCCAAGCTCTGCCATGTTGTCATTGATGTACTGATTGTAGTCAGCCATTTTATACGGCACATCATTGATTGAGTAATCAGTAACACTGCCTGTAATCTCACCTTTTTTGTTGCGTTTCTGTCTTGTAACCTTTTTCAGAGTCTTTGCTTTTCCGCTAATCTCAAAGGTAACAGCTCTTACGATATCAACATCGTCAATCTCGGCTCCGCTTTCGTCATGTGGTCTTATGCCTGTAATCTCTCTGTCGTTCTCGTCGTGGCAATTCAGCACATCAAGAATAATTCTCTTAACTGTCGATTTGCCGACTTCGTTCTGACCGGACAATACAGTTTTCATTGAAAAATCCGTGTCTAATGTGTTTTTGCCGTAGAACTTGCAAAAATTCTGTGCAAAAATATGTGTAATCTTCATTGTGTTTCCTCTCTTTCTATTTGTTTATGGTTTTTAAAATCAAATTTCCGTGTAGGCTCGATTTTTTAACTACTCTTAGGTATGAGTCTGATTCCGATACAAAAAGCCACTCGCTTGCCACGTAATGAGCCTTGTTGAGCAATAGCTTCTGCTCTCTAGTCAGTGGTTTGAGTTTGTATCTCGTATCGCCTAACTTAATTCGTCTTACATTGTCGCTCATTTAGCTTCTCCATTTCTTTATCTAGTAATGCTTGAAAGTCAAATGATTTGTCCTCGTGCCGTTTAGCTCGATATAGTTCTTGTAGGTAATCGTTAGCACTCTGACGCTTCAATTGGCTACCAATCGCAGTAGATGTCAAGATTTCCATTTCCGCTCCCTTCGTCATATACAATCCCTTGTATGCCAACAGGAGTGTCAATTACAGTTCCGTGTGGTAAATCATCACTCGCAATTACTACATACTCGTTTTCGTCTACAACAAGTCCATATTTGTTTAGATGTCTGCCCGGAATATTTAAACCGCCTCCAGGTAACACTCTCTGCGAGTACCACGTATAAGTGTAATCGCCGTATCGGACTCGCCCTAGCTTCTTAAATCGGCTACAACTGTATTTCTTACTGCAAGTCGGAACTGTTGGCTCTTCATATGTCTGCTCAACTACAACCGGCTCATTCTCAACTACTGTCGGTTCAATCTTTCCTAGCATTACGCTATTTAAATAGGAAGAAAGACCGGCTGTCAGTTCAATTTTGCTATCTGCTTTTGCTACCATTATTGGCTTTAAGGTCATAGTTCCAATTATTAAAGTCGATAACATCAACATCAGCTTTCTTTTTCTCATGCGGTTCGCCCTCCTCTATGAGACATATTGCAATAAGTATCAGCCAAAAGACTGTTACGATTGCTCCAACGATAATACTCGCCGTCTTAATTCCGTATGCCACAGACAGCCCAAGGAAAAATGCAAATGCTAATGCTCCGAAAATCGAATAGCCACAGCCTGTATAGAATTTCTCCTTTAAAGTTCTTTTTCTCATACAATCCACCTCGCTATGCAAAACTCTGTTGAGCGTTTGCGTCCTGAATAAGCTCATCAAGATACTTAGGCACGACATAGCAATGATGTTTCACTAGCTGATACTGCGTCAGCAAAAATCTCTTTAGGCTTCATGCGAGCATTATCTTCGATTAGCTTAGTGTTATCGGACTTAAGACTATTGATAGTCTTATTGGCTATCTTTAATGCCCTAGCCATTACCTGTTCGGGTGTGTTCCATGCTTTCTCTAAGTCGATGAGATATTGTCGGCACTGTTTGCCTTTTTCAGTTCTGCTCATAAGACAGATATGCTTTGCCATATCAACTGTCATGTTGTAGTCCTGTAGCTCTTTCTCGCCGCCATATTGATTGCTCTGTACCTTAAGGTACGCACCTCTGTAATCTTCACCCTCAATAAAGGTATTTGAGTAAGCCTCAAACCATGCGGAAAATCTCTTGCTGACCTCGAGCACATTATGTAGTTCTCTTGCCGATACCATTTGAGTATCAACATCAACTTTTAAAATTTCATTCATGCTTCTACCTCGCTTTCCTCTGCGTCAGACTCAAACAAGGATTCTACAATATCACAATCATCAGTACTGTATTTGTCACATATTTCGTCTAGGAATATCGACTCTGCTATGTCATATTCAATTTGATTTTCTGACATGATTTCTGCGATTCGTTGTTCTCTTGCACTCATGCTTTCTCCTTTCTTTCTAATCCACGAAACTTTCAACCGGCTCATCAAGATAGCTTGCAATTTTAATCATGGTGTCGAATTTTGGCTTGCTTTTATCTCTCTTCCAATCTGAAAGCAACATGGGTGAAAAGTTCAAGTCTGTTGCTACTCGGTATGATGTGATACCCTTTTTCTTCAAAATTTGCTCAAATCTCGAATATGATTGAGCATATTTCTTAGAATTATTCATTTTTTACGCTCCTTTCCTTAAAAATACATTGATTTTATTAAGGAAATCCGTTATAATGAAACTTGCCAAGACAACAAAATAACAAAATTAAAACCTAGGTTTTAAGGCTTTCCTTAATCTAGGTCTAGTATATTATGGTTTTCTTTAATTGTCAAGCATTATTTTAAAGTTTTCCATAATAATTTATGAGGGATTTTTTATGTATGAATACTATCAGAAATTACTAGACGAAAAAGGCTTGAAAAATGCCGACTATACAGCTTTTTGTGAAGTAATGTACTCATATTCCTCTTGCGATATTTTACCGCTTGCTACTCTGTCAAGAAGTTCCTCTTTGGTTACTCTGCCACTCTCATATAGTCTTTTAAGGCTTTCAACTAAAATTCTCATATTAAAGTACCCCCTCATCCATTAACTGCCTTGTATAGTTGTCTATCGCTTCCTCATCAGAGTGTTCGTTAATCTCTTTTGCCTGTTCCATTGCGATAAGATACTGTGAGTATTCATCTTGTGTCAGCTCACGTTCCTCGTACTCCCAGTGCTTAGGCTTATAGGCAAAATCATCTTCACTTCCTGTCGCTTCAACCGACTTAATATTTTTTCGCTGATAAACGATATTCGGAGAAGATGTTATATCAATATCAAGCGGCTTGTCCGATTGCATACTTTCTACAAGCTTGTATTCTGTCATATTCAATGCACCTTGCCTTTCTGTCTGCTGTTGAAATTTTGTGTTTTAGTTTTCCAAAATCTGCAAATGGTTTGATATGTTCCTTGTAATAATCGTACATATCGCAATTTTTAATCCACGCAAGAGCAGAAACCATTTGTTTTGAGTCAAATATTGTAACTTTTGTTTTTTGCCATATTCTGACAGCTTTTGTTCTTATTTTCTTAAGGATTGTTTTTCTTAAGGTAGTCCTGTTCCTGTAAAATTTATACCCCATAAAATCAAGCGGTCTGCCATACGTTGCAAGTTTTCCATTCTTGCTGACATATGGGTTTCGAGGTAGATAGTGAAAACGAAATATCTGCCAGTTTGCTTTGACTGTCAAGCCTAATTTTGCAAGGCTGTTATCAATCACAGCTTTTATCTTGTGCAATTTCTTTTTACTCGCACAAAATATAGCCATATCGTCAACATAGCGTGCGTATTTCAGTTCAATGCCAAGCGATTTAATTTCATGGTCAAGTTCACTCAAATACCAGTTAGCGAACCATACAGAGGTATAAAAGCCAAGCGGCAAGCCATTCGGCACGCAATGTATAACATTTTCAACAATCTGCATGAATTTAAAATCTTTAATTTTAGATTTAAGTTTTTTAATTAATTTATCCTGCGGAATACTAGCGTAAAATTGTTTCACATCAAGTTTATAGCAATACTTAATATTTTTACCGCCTTGTCTTATCCATTTACATATGCGCTTCTTGCCATACGCACCGCCACGCTTAGGAACCGAGCCGTAACTATGTTCATACATTCCTTTGTTAAACATGGGTTTAAGCACGTTCACTATCATGTGATGTACTATTGACTCCATAACTGTCGGTATTACTATCTTGCGTTTCTTTCGTGATATTCCGTCATATATTTCTTTGGGCTTATGCTCAAAAGGTGTGAAGTTAATCGCATATTCTCTAATTTTGGGTATGTATGTATCAAGGTCTGCTAAAATTTTTCTGACTTTGTTTCTTCTTTTTTTACCCTTAGAGAAGTTTTGAATTGCAAGTTTTATATTTTCGTCTGAAATAAATTCAGCATATAGATTTCTGTATGTTCTCATACATATTCTCTTCCTATCCTCTCTACCACGTTCGACCATATCCTACTACTAGCAGTAGCTTGCATCGAGTTAATTTTTACCAAGGGGTACGGAATTTAGTCTGCATTCATTTTATCCCATGAATGATAGGTACAGAAGCCCCGATGTTCCACCTCGCGTTACCAGCCACGTTGTTCAAGTTCACGTAGAACGCGCCACAATGACGGCCGTTGTTCAGGGGGCCACCGAAAAGAGCAAAGGCGCAAACTAAATCCCTTATATAAAATTAACTACACACGTTTATAGTTACAAATTTTCTTAGGAGAAACGTGGTTTCTCCCTTTCTGCTTAGGCAGAAATTCCCTCTTCCCTGTTGCAAGTTATTTGTAGGAAAGAGAAGCCCCGAAGCCCCACCGCGCGGCACCAGCCACGTTGTTCAAGCCCACGGAGAACGCGCCACAAAGACGGCCGTTGTACAGGGGGCCACCGAAAAGAGCAAAGGCTATAATTGCGATGTTAAACCAACAACCATCAGGATAATATGTTGATGATGAGCCTGTAATTGATATTGGAAACATGCCTAATGCTGTGTATAACATATCTTTGATATATCCGTTAGTGCCACTAGGAGTTGAATTAGGTATCTCGATATATCCTGTTCCGTCAGTGTTGTAGTTGGTTGCTTTACTTCCATCCTTTGTTGACGGAGATAGCTTGACTTTTGCTGTACCTTTAGCGAGGATAAGCCCAGCTGTTCTTCGCCACTGATTGCCATAATAATTCTCCATACCAAATACTTTAACTCCGGCTTTTCCGGCATTTTCGCCCCAAAATAAACCTTTGCTATTCATTGTACCAGTCTTAAGCAACAAGTTTTCATCATTAGCATTTTCACTCATGCCTCGCCCGAATACATCTTGCGTCTCGGTAGATTTTCCCATGATGATAAGTAAAATATTAATCAAAAGTCTGTCAACATACTGCTCGATTTCATAGCCTGTACCATTGGCTCTTGCATATGCCATTTCTTGACTGGCTGTCTTTGATTTAATGACTGCCTGACCGCTTATTGAGCGTAACTTATTATTACTATCAAGCGAGCCATTATAAATTGGTGTATAAAAATGAGATTTTTCATTGCCGTTAATGTCAATGAAATTCAGGTTTTTAAAATCTTTATCGGCTTGATAGTTGGCAACATAAAGGCTTGCGCTGTTTGGATTGCCCTTGTCAGGTGCAATTTTCCACCATATAATGTCTGTACCATTGCCCCATTCTATCATAGCATTTCCATCGTAATCAACGTTTGCTACATCTGACGCACTGCCGTCTATTTTTTTAGTCAAATCATTTTCATTAAGGTAATAGTCAACCTGCCCATTTGTTTTAAGCATACATGGTTTTGGCATAAAAAAGGCGTTAGCCCATGAGCCGTAATCAAAAGTTCCACTCGTAAAATTCATGCTTGCCGGAGTCATGCCTACTGCGTCCGCTAAATATCTGACCCTCGTTTTCGGATTACTATCCGCACCGTTGACATGAACACCATAAATAACTCTTCCCTCGCTTAATTTTGTGCCAAGAGCTTTAATGCTCTCAACAATCGCTTGCCCTGTTGTGTCTGATATAATGTCTATTCCGCTCATATTAATCCTCCTTACTTACGTTGAGTAATCCGGCACTTGTTACGGAAAAGGTAATACCTCTTCCGTTTGCTTTCTGTTCGACAAGCCCGGCTTGTTGCTCTGCTTTTTGTGCAGCTTCATTTGCTTTTGCTGTAGCTGCGTTTGCTTGGTTTACTGCTGTATCAATCTTTCCCGAAACCTGCGCGACCTCGTTTGCTTTTTGTGAAGCGGTTTGCGCTGATTTTTGAGCCTGTGAAGCTGAGTTGCTTGCCGAGGTAGCTTTTTCTGTCGCGGTTTGCGCTGATTTTTGAGCTTGTGACACGGATTGCTCTATGCTGTCAAGATAGTCCTGAATAAGTCTTTGAATTTCAGTATTGAAATCCTCAACAGTCCCCATTCGCTTAACTATTCCGGGCGCGAAACACATCCATATCTGCTGTTTTTTTGTGTCGGAGTCGGTCGATACCGCCCATTCCCCAGCTTTCATTTTTGAGGGGTCAAACTGTGCGTATGCCCCTCGTCTCATTTGAATAGCCATGGTTATACCTCCTCTATACCTAACTTTTCATAGATTTTGGATATTTTCTCACTTAATTGTCGGTTTCTTTCTTCCAGTTTAGTTATCCTCTTTTCATCATGCGCAAGTCTTAGCAATAGAAATTGTTCGTAGTCCATGCCGTAGTAAAGCTCGTTGGAGTTGTCCGATACTTTCTTCTTTGTTAGAAGTTTGATATTTTCATCATTTAGCCCTCTACTTTTCAACTCTGCAACAACATCCTGCGCTATTGCTCCGAAGTACAGTTCTTTATCAGAGTAATTCTCACGATTGAGGTTGTACTGGACTAAATCTACCGCACCGATTGCGCATATATATTCATCCTGGATAGACTGGATATTTTTCTTTAATCTCTTGTCAGATGAGTTCCACACCCATGTATCGTCCACCTCAAACCATAATTTCGTACCATCCCAGTTACAATGAAACGTATGCTCTGTTGTGTCACCACACATCGCGTATCCTCCGGCTGATTCCCTAAATTTATCAGATTGTATTTCTTGAGCATGCATTGTCTGCGCGCCTATAGAGCCTGTGGTTCCGTAGAGTGTAATCAGATTCCCACCATTCTTGACAATTCGCAAGACTGCACCATTCATCCAAAGTTCATAATTGTTTCCCGAATTGTCGGTAGCTTCTAAATCAATCGTTGAATTGCTTAAATTTCCTTTCAGTGCAATACTTCCACCGGACATATTAAGATTTGAAGCAGTTACTTTTCCAGTACTGTTAACTGCAAACACTCCATTTCCAATATTAATCGTACCACCATTAAAATCACTTGCCGTAACAGTTCCGGCATATATATGAGGCGAAATAACATACTGATTGTTAATTTCTGTGTAGCCGATATTGTTTTTTAACTCATTTAGGTCTTTATAGAAATTTACTCGGGCATATTCGTCTAAATCAGCATTTGTTACAAAGTCAGCAATTTGTTCTGACACAACATATCCCTTGTCCTCAACCTCAGTCATGGTAGTGTAACCGGCACCATTCGTTAAATCGTTGGTATCTGTTGGTATGCTCGGTTGGTTGGAAATGTTATCCCAAGAGATTTTTACACCACTAGCCAGCGTTATTCCTTTGTTGTCAAGAGTAATCAGAATTTTTCCGTTTGCGTCTTTGACATACTGCTTGCCGTTTACGTTATTCTCACCGCCTAAAGTGAGTGTGCCACCATGCGCCCAATCAAAATTAATGCCGATAGCCGACATAATATTGAAAATAGCGTTTCCGTCTTTATCAACTCCAGCATTCCATGTCTTGCCATAATCGCTTGATACCGCCATTCCATTGGCTGTCATTTTCCACTGTATATTGCTTGAATTGAGGTCAGCTTTATTGTGCATAATATAAATAATCGAGCCATCCTCTTGCACTTGTTCAGTCTTAAAAAGTCCGAGTGATTGAGACATTAGCTGTGTCAGCAATTGCATTTGCTTGTCATATGCACTTAACTGTGTCTGCGCTACTTTTCTTGCCTGTACTATAGCCTTTGTCTCATTACTGAATTTATCAGCACTATTTCTTGAAGCATTTTCAGCGTCACACGAAATTTTAGTACCACTTCCAACTGTAAATGTTCGGTTGGAAATAAAACAGCTATAGGTGTTCTGCTTGCGGTCCGTCACAAGTGCCACATCTCCGCTCTCAATCAGTGGGTTTGACAAGAGTGTAGCGTCAAGAGGCCTGAACCTCATGCCACCGATTTTTTTAAAAATATAATCTGCAACTGTCTGTGCCTTGTCTGCCGAAATAAACGGATTATCAGAGATTGAGACCACATACCCCTCTTTTCCGGCAAGCGCGTTAACATCTTTTGTCTTGTCCTCTTTCGATGTCACAATAACTTTAACACCTGTAATCACAACATCATCAGTCGCAACATTCAAGTCTTTTTGCGTGTAAATATTGTGGTAATTTCTCGACTCCGTGAATGTTCCACCATCAACACTATCTCCACTTGAATAGTCGGTGAACTTTCCACCATCAACGCTGTCTCCGTCAGAGTATGGTGTAGTTTTTGTGCTAAAAGTTCCGCCATTGTAATTTTGGCTCCCAAACTGGCTCATATCATACCAACCGATAAGCAATTCGCCATCGTGACCGCACTTGCCCCACAATCCGCTCAACTGTAAGATGTAAGCTATTACCTGTCCATATGTGAGTTTTTGATTATCGCTTGGTATCTCGTTAATCACGTAATCAGAGTTATCGAATCTCGCCATAGTAAAAGGTACATCACACTTAATACAAGCGTCTCTGACTACCTCATACGCTGTCGTAGGGTAGCTTAAATTGCTGTCATACTCACGATTGAAATTATTAATATTGTCAAGGCAAGTAAGTGTTATGAGTGAGCCGTCATAGCTTGTCTCGCTGACTCTATACTCACCGATTTTTAGTTTTTCGGTTGTGCCGTCAGAAAAGCTTTTTGAAACGTATGCTGTTACGCTTGCCTTGTCAAAATCATACTTGCTGTAATCCTCGTAAATGTTATTCAGCTTAATTTTCAGTTTTCCGGCAATCAAAGCCCCAATTGTAAAAGTGCCATTGCTTGATGTTGAGTCATTAACCTCGAAGCCATTCGCCCACAGCTCACTATCACTAATAGGGATTTTTTCACCATTAGTTGTAACTATGTCGGCAAAGCAATTTACGTTTATGTCATTGTCAAGCATTACTGCCCTTTGCCATTTAGCCGATACGTTAAGCATTAAATCACCGCCTTATACTTCTATGAGAGAAAAGCTTAATACCTCATACCTCTTATTGCCAACAGTCCATATCTTGATAGGTGCAGTTCTGTCACCCACATAGAATGTACGTGTTTCATCAGTACCGCTCATAGCGTCAGGATATGCTACCGATATATATTCCGGATTTACCATTTGAAGTATCTTTGCTGTCCTAGCCTTGTCTGTACCATTCCACGACAATTTAATTTGTCGTTTCTGCGCTATTCTATTCTTGTGCATTTTGCCGTCTTGTGTTCGTCCACTATCACTTGCAGACACATCAATCAAGCCCCATTCAAAGCTTGATGGAGTAGGTAATTCCACTCCGTCTACTAACATCATTGCCATATTGTTACCTCGCAAAAAGACACCCACGCAAGGGTGAGTGTCTTAGCCAAATTCATTTGCTACAATATATCGTTGTCCGTGCTTTGCTTTACCTACCTGTGTCATGCGATAGAGCGTTTCACTGTCGCACTTAAACACGTTTTCAATGATAGGTGCAGAGTTTCCACCAGTGTTAGAGTTCATCATTACTTGTGCCATGCCCTCCATGACAGCCTGCTTAATTCCCTCTGTAATCTGTTGATTATTTGCTACAACGTTTTTGCCGTTTGAGAATTTACCTATCATCTCATTATGGTTTGCTAAAAACATTCCATCCTCGCCCTTTGGGAAACCGCCTTGGCGATAATACCTAACAGATATTTTCGGTAAACTGAATTTTCCAAAATCTTCCCAACTTACTGACAGGTGAGGGATTTTAATTTTTGCCGTTATGCTCGGTAAACTAATTCCTCGCCAAACACTAGGCAGATTATTCATCTTCCTTTCTGTTCCACTCATGGAATTGTTTGTGTTTGCGAGTGACCTACTGGCTTTGGCTGCAAAATCTGAAAATGAGCTTTTGGCGCCATTCGTGCTCGAGTTTGCCTTGTCTTGCATTTCCCCCATTTTCGCTTTGTTGCCATTAATAGAGTTGTTTATTGAGGCAAGGAATCCCAAAAGTCCGTTTTTAAGCCTTGAGAAAGCACTTTGAGAATTTGTCGAGCTTGTACTTGACTTATTCTCCATCTCTCCCATTTTGCCTTTAGTTCCGTCTATGCCGGAGTTTATATTGCTAAATGCTTGTCCTAGCGCGTTTGCGAGTCCATTAAACACACCCTTTGAATTGGTTGTGCTTGTACTTGACTTGCTTTCAAGTTCTCCCATTTTATTTTTGGCGCCGTCTATTGCCGAATTTGTACCGCTTAGAGAGCTTTTAACGCTATCGCTTGCGGTTTTGTGAGATGAACTAATGTCGCTTGTATCGTCTTTTGTCTTTTTCCTGTATTCGTCAAGTTTGCGTCCAGCTCCCGAAATATGTTCACTTGTCTTTCCTACACTTTTTCCGACACCATTCTGCATATCCTGTACGGCTTGGTCTACTTCTTCTCCGTATTTTTTGACATCATCTTTTGTTACCTTTGCGCTTTCACTTATAAGTGGTAATTCCACAAAAGGCAGTTTATTTAACTTTGTAATAATTCCGTTGATAAAGTCTACTAGCCAATTATTTACATCTGTTACAAGGTTTCCACCAAACTTTGCCAAATCTCCCGAAATATATGTCAATAAATCAGTCCACCAACTTGTATCACTTAGGTTTTTGAAAATATCACCCCAAGTGACATCTGTTCCGGCTATCCAATTTCCCACTGCCAAGCCTATGTTTGCGGCGGCAAGCACTATAGCCACAGATACAGATATTTGCCATGAAGCACCAAGCAATTTAGCTCCAAGTCCTGTCATTAAAGGTGAGACGATAGAATTGACATTAGTTCCTGTTGAGTCGAAAAACAGCGAAACACCATCTGCTGCAAGGACTAATCCAACCTTTGCAGAAACGCTTGATAATTTTGACGATAATAACGCGCCAACTTTTCCGTCTATTCCTGTTAATTTTGCAAGAGCAAAACCGGCTACGATTGTCGCGCTCAAAGGGTCCTCTTTGAACCAGTTTGCAAGTCCTGTTATAATTCCCTCTGCTAATCCATTGACAAGCTCGTGAACATCTTGAAAAACTCCTATCCAGTCAATATTTGCGAAAAATGTACCTATTTGAGTACCAATTTCAGCCCAATTTGTACGTTCTACTGCTGCTGTTAGTGTTGAGAGTATTCCTTTCGCCCATGCTGATATAGTCTGCCCCAATAAAGCAAAATCAAAATTCTCAAAAAATCCATTAATGCCGTTAGCAATCGACAAGCCAAAATTAGTCCAGTCGAATGTTGTACCGAATGAATTAAGAAAATGTAAAGCTGTGTTCAGCGAACCGGCTATTGTTGCACCCAAATCATAAAAGAGTCTTGGACTGATTAAGCCGTTAAGGAAATCTGCAAGTCCTTTTCCAAAATTGTCAGCTTTCTGATAAATCTTCTTCCAATCAATGCTCTCCATAGCACTCGCAAGAGCGTCACCGATGTACTTTCCGAGTGAGTATAAATCTTTAATTGATGATTTGTATTTTTCGAGCAATCCATCAGTCTTTTTCAGTGAACTATCAACACCACTGCCGGCTCCACCGCCACCGGAACCGCCACTGCCCGAACCGCCACCACTGCCACTGTTATCGTCAAGTGCATGTATCTCATCTATGCTAAGCAGTGTCTTTTTTAGTTTTTGTGCTTTCTTATTTGACTCATCGGCACTATCGCCAATATCGCCAACTCCACCAGCTATGTCCTCCATGCCGTCAACTGTACTTCCACGACCACTTATTTCAATCGTCCAGCCGAAGATTGCGCCAAGTGCGTCAGCTACAGTTCTTGTGAAGCTGATAACCTTAAGCATTACCTTGTTCAAAGCTTGAACAAACGGCTTTAAGGCATTTATTATCACGCTACCTATGATACTTCCCCAGGCTTGAAACTCTTGCTTAAGGACTCTTACACTATTCGCCCATGTCAATTTGTTATCGTAAAGGCTTTTTATCCTCTACTTCTTATAGTTTCCTATAAGTTCAGCGTACATTTTCAACCACAAAAATAAGACGCATTTCTACGTCTTATGGTTGTCGAGCACTCTTGGGAAGATTATATTTATTCACTTCCTACGCGTTACAGTGTCAATCAGCCTTTCGCTATCTGATTGATTGCCTCGGTATTGACTTATTGACTTATCCATTTATATCCGTATGCTGTCCTGTCGGGTTTATCAACTACTTTGTGTATAGCTTTGTAATTGACTCCCAACGCTTTGCCAGCGTCAGATATTCTGTCATACTCTTTGACTACTTTATTTGTTTTTATATCAATTTGAGCTATTTTCCTACCCTTTTTAAGTTTAGTATACATGCTCAAATCCTTTATCGGAAAATCTTCTTCATAGACAAAAATATATCCATTGGCATTTTTATAACGATGTTTCAATGCCCCTATCAGTGTTGTCCTGTTTGTTCCTGTTTCGGCTGAAGCTTGTGCTATGCTATCAAATTCTTTGATATAATTGCCTTTTAGGTCACATTGAATAACTTTTCTCAGATTGATAGGTTTTGGCTTTACATATGTCTTAGCTCCATTAGCTTTATATTCATCTTCAAACATGAATTGATAGCCTTTACATGTCAGCATTTTATTCTTGCAACATAATAATACATCAGTATTACCAAAGCCATATTTGTCGGCTTCCATCGCACTGTCGTATCTTTCTATGAATGTTCCGTCTTTATCCAGCCTTACGACAGCTCTTGCGTTATGTCCACCGACACCGCCCTTATTCTCATTATATCCATCTCTGTATGTGTTATACAAGGATATATAAAATCTTTCAAGCTGCAATGCTTTCTGTGAACTATTGCACTTGTCAATCACTTCCCATTCAAAGCTGTCTTTGCCATATTCTTCAATTGCCCTGTGAAATAAGCAATCCTCTTTTGGCGAACACCTTAAATGTTGTTGAACCCTGGCGTGATAGTTTACTGTTTGTCCGATATATAATTTTCCGTTTACTTTATTTGTAGCCTTATAGATATAATACGTTCTCATTAAATCACCTCAAACATATTATATCAAAGTATGTTGTCTAAATCAACTTAGTTTTCACCGACTTTGCTCGATTTTTCATCAGCATATTACTATGCTGCGCGACACATGAAACTAACGTTTCGTTTATCGGCTGTCTTGGCGAAGTCTCCTTGTGCAGCTTGCGTATTTGCCATGACATAATTATATCTTAGCAATACCTTTTCAGCTTGCGTCATTGACTTGATATTTGCGTCAAGTCCGTTTTTCATAGCCCACTCTGAAAGTGTGGCTTGTGTTAAATCAAGTCCATATCTCCTTAATGGTGCGATTGTGCCTGTAAAAATGGATTGTAGGCTTTTTGCAACATCAGCTTGGTCTACATCGTAGAATGAAGCCATGTCACCAGCTAACTTTGTGAGATTAAGTGACATATCAGCCATGCTGTCTGTAGTCTTGTATAGCGTGTTATTTTGGCTCATAAGAGCTTTATTCGTCACTGCCGTACCATTCGCCACTTGCTGTGATGTAATACCTACAGAAGTGCCTAACGCTTGGAAACGGCTTGATATTTGCTTAACTGTTAGCTCCGACATTCCAAAATCTTGAATTGATGTTTTTGTAAAATCATCAACCTTGCTTGCCATATCGCCAAACGTGGTATCTACTACGTTCTGAACCTCTGTTAGCTGGCTCGCCAAATCAACTGTACTGCCTAGCTTTCCGACAGCCCTCATAACCAGCCAATAAGTTGCGTAAAACTTACCGATAGTTGAAGCTAAGCCCCTAAATCCACTTCTTGTACTCTTAATCGACTTTGTTGTGTTTGAAAAGCCTGTTACGAGTGACCTACTAGCCGAGCCGACTTTTGAGCCTTGCTGTGACAGATTAGCAAGTGCATTAGTCATTTGAATAATGTTGTTGCTGACTCTCGGTGCGTTAGATAATGTTGTCATTACCTCTTTCAAGGCACTGCCGAGGTTTCTGATGTTATCCGCAGCATACCCGGCTGATTTTGAACCAAGCTTTGAGATTGAAGCTGTTAGCTGTGTAATCTCTGCTGATTGCTTTGAGATATTTGCAAAGCCTGACAATTCTGTTGCCATGCTCTTTAAAGCACTTGCCGAGCTGACAAGTCTTGCAGTATCAAGGTTGCCGAGCTTTTCCATGTTAGTTGCAATCTTGCTAAAGGTACGTGTGTCAATACTGCTCACGCTTCTAAGTGATGTTGCAAGTTGTGACATTCCACTCGCAAAATTGCTTATACTTGCACCATTGAGGGAATTGAGAGTATCTCCAAGACCTTGCAACTTAGCTTGTAAATTGCCTATGGCTCTAGTCGCTCGCTGTGCGTCCGACTTGATTTGAAGCTCAATGCTCTCTGCCATTTTCTCACCTCCCTGTAATAAAAAAGAGCTACCCTAAAGTAGCTCTCATGTATTTAACCTTTGAGCAGATAGTATGTTGTAATCAATCCAACATATCCATCTTGCTTAAGCCCTCTATTCTTTTGGAATACCATGACACATTTAGTGAGATATTCCGTCCACTTGCCGTAATCAGTATCAAGTTTGTAGAAATGATACTTGTCATGCAGAGTTTTTCTCAACCACTTAAAGGCTGTCGGGCAGTTATGTCTCTGACCGCTCCACAAATTGTGATTTTTAGCAAATCTCTGTGAATTGGCTCCAAACTTGCCATCTTCTTTCAGTGCATCAGCTCCTTTGAGGTCGAAGCCTACATTCATAGCATGTTGCCATTTTCTTACATTATCATTGTCGAGGTAATATTCCTCATTGCCTTTCCAAGCGTTATTCTTTACCGGAGTTACCGTTGGTGTCGGAGTTGCTATTGGTGCCGGATTATTCTCTATTCCGTCACCCTTGTCAAGCTCAATATAGAGCAAATTAGCGTCAGTGCTGTTATTCAGACCGCTACAGGTAAATGCGCTCGAATACTGCCAGCCATACAAAGGATGTTGAATAATAGGCTTCTTTGCGCTATTAGGCTCATCACCGATAGACATTCCCTTAGTTGACGGATAACGTGCAATCCAAAACGGACAATTAATCTGATTTGCGTATGGTGCAATATACTGATTGTAAAAGCTAAGTCCTGTGTATACTCCGAAGTTAAGCCCAGCACCCTTTATAACGCTCTGATATGTGTTGATAATATCAATAAGTGTCTGTCCGAGTCCTTGCTGGCATTTATCTTCAACATCTAGCCAAACAAAGGTTTTTCTTCCGTTAAGCGTTTGGATGACCTTGTTTGCATCCGTCTTTGCCTTGTCTACTGTTGTAGCGTATGAGTAGTTGTAAACACCTTGTATCGGCATTCCTACATCAGTACAGCCTTTCCAATTTTGCTCAAAGGTTTTATCCGGATTAAGGTCTTTGCGGATTATTTTTAGGATTGCAAATTGTACTCCAGCCCACTTAACCTTACTCCAATCAATATTCCCTTGATATGACGATACGTCAATTCCTTTATATGCCATATTTTCACCTCATTAATCAGGACTTTCAGGTAATCCTGACTGTCTTAATGCGTTAATTCGTTGCTTCATCTCGTAAACGGCAATTTCCTCATTAGACTCTTTGTATTTAGGCTCATTATCTTTTGAGTATTGCTCGCTTAATGATTTTTCGATGTATTTTGTTCTTGCTTTGTTGCCATTTAAGGCTCTGTCGATAGCTGTAAGAGTTGCACTTAGTCCGTATGTGCCCCACCAAGCCCACATGTTAGAATCGGCTTCTTTTTGCTCGAGCATATAAGCCTTTGAATAAGGCTCCAAATCAGCCGGACAAGACATATCTATGTCCTCAACGCTAAATCCATAGCCTTTAGTTACCAATAGCCAGTATGGGCGAATTTCGCTACAATATACTTCCCATGTAAGCTCTTTTACTTCTTGGTCGGTTTCTTCTTGGCTGTCTGTTCCTCTTTCGCCAACAGCTTTGATAAAAAACTGTTCTTCTCCAGCTCTGCCGTCAAATCATCGTAGAGTGACATTATATCTTTGCCCTCTTCATTCTCAGGGTCAAGGTAATCGTCAAGTAAATCATACATCTTTACAAGCTGTTTCTCTTTTGCTTCTTTATCGTCAAAATCAAAGCCAAATTCGTCGGCATGAAATTTCTGCAAGCCTACAAGTAAAAATTCCGGTAAAAAGCCGAGCATGTTGTCAATCGCTTCAAGCTCATCTCCCTGTTGTCCCATTCCTACAACTCTTGGGATAATTCTATTTTGATATACCGGTGCATATCCGAATTTAACTGTATACTCTTTTCCATCTAATTTAATTTTCATTTTATTTCTTTCCCTTTCTCCCTAATTTATATAGGGAAAGAGGCAGTATTAAAACTGCCTCAATTACCTTACTATATTGTATCTTCAAGTTCGCTGTCAGCCGTGCTATCATCATAGCCAACCGCTACGGCTTTTTTCGATTGGCTCATGATTTTTTTGTGAGTGCGATTGCTGTTGGATGGCCTTGGTCATCCTCTGTTACCGCAACATCGTAGTTATCCTCAATCCACTTAGGCACTGTCTGAACCGATACAGTCGCAGTTCCTGTTAAGTGGTCATTGGAAGCTTCACCTGGGGCGAATGACTCCTGACCGATAAAAGCACAGATACCCTCTGAACCTTTTCCGTCTGTGCCATAAAGAATGATGAAGTCAAGCTTCTTGCCCTCGTTAGTTACCATCTCATCCTTGTACTTTTTTTCGAAAGCTCCCTCAACTTCCATAGAGCCGGCTGAACGTCTACCCATTTCCTGTGTCTCTACTAAATCCTCAAGAGTTGAAGTATCTACCATGTTCTGTGAGCCGAATGGTGAGGGAATTGATTTTGCCCTTATTAAGAGCTTGTAAGTTCCAGCCCAGTAATCGCCACTTGTGGCGGATGCGGTTGGTGTCTTGTAAGCAATTCTACTTTTTAATCCTGTTGCCATTTTTGTTACCTCCTAATTTTTCATAAAAAAATAAGAGCCAAAAGGCTCTTATAATCTATCATTCCAGTCGAATGACCGCCTAGCACGTAATGTTGCTGTCCATAATTTGCCGTTTTTCCTAGCGAATGGAATCGTTGTCAGCTTGAATGACATAGCTTTGTATTCATTAGCCACTGTCTGCGCCACATTCAAGGCCTCTGAACGGCTTTTATTTGTTGTAACAATTACTTGTGCTGTAAATAACACTGTATTTATTCTTTCGCACTCTAAATCCTCATTCTGTTCTATAGGTTCGAGTGCTTGAACTAGCACTGTCGGGAAACTTGCCGTTGCACTGTCTGACTGTTCCTCTTGCGTGAATTTTAGCTTGGGATATTTAGTTTTCATTTTTTTCTCACATCGAGTTTTAATAATCGCATATGTGAGGTTTTCGAGGTCGAAAACCCATTGATTTTGACTTGCCACTTTATCACCTCAACTAAAAAATTTTTCGTGCTGTTCTTATGATGTCATTTTCCATTTCTACAAATGCGTGATACATCGGCATTGTAGGTGTAATGCCGTATGAATGGTGTAATTCTCCGCTTTCATCTCTCCAATACCAACCCTCGCTGCCAAATGCGTGTGTCTGCCCTGGGAAAGTTCCTTGACCGCCTCTTGCGTCATTGAAGTGTGGTTTAGCTTTCCAGCCTGAGCCGTATTCAGCCATAAGCAAAGGCGATACATCAACTGTCTTAAGTCCGTCTGCTGTTTGCCATGTGCTTTGTATCTGCCCTGTTTCGGTGGCAAGCACAATAGCCGTACAGCCGTCTGTTATATCTTTAATTTCGTAACTAAATGTAATGTAGCGCCCAAAATTGCCTGTATTTGCTTGCGCTACGGATATGCCGTTACTAGCGAGTTCTCCGACAAACGCTATGCACTTGTCTTGTAAGCGGTCTTTATATCTTTCAAGCTTGTCTATCGCATCTTGTATAGATTTTTCTGTCAGAGAAATATCAAGCTTCATAATTACACCTCTTTTACAACTGCTTTGAGCATGTATTTAACTGAATAGAGAGAGGGTTTCACTCCCACTATTGTAAAGTCTGCGGAAGTTGAATCAACTAATCCGTTTTCATCCTTTGTAGGTTCGCTATCAAGCCAAATAACGTCACCTTTTTTAAAAGGGTATTCTCCTCTATCCGTCAGCAAAACAGCGTCAAAATCAGCCACATTAAAGCCATATTCCTTGTTCTGTGCTTCGCCTCCGTCAAACGATATATTCGCCCGAAAATCAACCGGCTCCGAAAAGCCTGTTTCTTCATGCGTGTAATATATCTTCTCTCCATCCTCTGTTTCGTAAAACTTTAGATTTCCGTCCTCGTCTTTGTCATATACTGTGACAGTTTGACCTTGAAGCGCGTATTTCATGGCCTGTTTATTAATGTCAAGCATTTTTCTTTATCTGCTTGTAAATTTGATTAACACCGGTACTTGCCATGCCCGACACAATACCAACTGCTATTGCATCAAGAATGTTGTCTGCCGGATAACCGGGAATTACAAACATTCCAGCAATACCGAGTACTCCACCGGCTACACCTACGATAATAGGAATAATATTATCTTTAACCTGTGGTATCTGCTTTGAAGCATATCCGATTAAATAAGTAATTACCATAATAGCAACTACTGTAGGTACTTGTGTAAAGTCCATCAGTTTTTACCTCCTTTGCCTAAATGGATTTCCTCAATCTCATTTTTCATTTTTGTTACCATGCCATTACCACCGAGTGCGTGGTATGCGTCATACATCTCGCAAAAATTCTGATACGCATATGAGGGAATTTCGCCAAGCTTCATGTACTTATCATGGTATTCGATAAGCTGTACTCGTAAAAGTAACATTGTACCTTTTCCGTTTGCTTGTCGTAGCTTCTTTTCCTCTTCAATGCGCTCATTTCTTTCTTTTGTGTCTATTACTTTTTGCTTTTTCTGCTCTTGTAAAAGCCAAACAATATAACCCAAAAGCGCTGTTAGGATAATTGGTAAGGCAATAATGTATGTCTGATAGATTAAATTATTCATCTTACAGCCTTTCGTCTTTGGTAATTGGCACACTGCCCACCACCACTTAATGTGTACCGCCTGCTACCATATTGGTAACGCACAATCTTCTTTTGCTATAGCACTTTGACAAAAGGGAAAACTCCGACAAACAGCTTATCTCTGTCTTTCCATGTACGGCTTACTCCACCCTCGCTCAATGCGCTCATGTAGTTCTCACCGGCTTGTGAATGGTCGTAGACAGCAAGATTGATAACAACGTTTTCAAACTGCTTTAAGTCGGCAGTTATATCATCATCAGTAAAAGTGTCCGGATAACATCTTTTCGCTTTTACATCTTCTGTGGCCTGTTTAATGAGTTGTTCAATGAGTGGGTTATCTTCCTTTTTATCGAATACAACCACATCAGTTGTTGTTTCATCATCATTTGTGACTGTATCAATATGAAATTGTTTAAGTCTGATTTTGACTTGCTCTAATGTGGTGTATTCCATGCCAAGCTCCTTATAATCCTAATTTCTCAATTAACAGTTTCTTTAGCTCTGCTCCTGTAAGTTCTTCTGCATTGTCTATACCTTGTTCTGTGGCAAAAGCTTGTAAATCAGATGTAGACATGCGATTAATGGTTGTCTTGCTATAATCAAAAGAAGCTCCGGAATTATTATTTTCCGGAACCTCTTCACCCGCGTTATACCATTTACCATTATGAATCACTATATATGGATATTTCATAGTTGCACCTCCTACTCTTCGCTATGAACCTCATATACGAATGTGCTATCCATATTCTCATATGATGGAAGAACAACCTCAGAAGCAAATGTTGACATCTTCATAGGTGGTCCGTACTCCGTCTTTGTAGCGACTGTAATACCTACACCATATACTGTTACATCTACATCGGCTACCTGCCTTGCTGTTCTTTCTTCCGGTGTAGTGCCAAACCAAGTGCTACCGAGACTGCCTTCCGGAAGAAGTGTGACCTTGTTATCCGGGTAGAAGTACTGCTCCTTGCCTTCATCATCAATGTACATCTTATCGTAAAGTACGATAGTGAGCTTTGTTCTCTTCTGCACTACTGAAATAACAGTATCATCGTCAACATCAATAGTTGCTGTAAGGTTCTGTGCAAGGATTGAGTTTCTTATCTGTGCATTATCAAGCAAATACTGAAATGTATTGCTGTTCATAAGCGCATATTTAGCAATCTTGCCCTGCTTCTGCAACTTCTTTCTTGCATTATTAAGGTCTGTAAGTGGCTTTGAATTAGCTGTATCGCTCCACATGCTTGTGCCCGTTAACTTTGCATAATGGTCTTTTGTATATGAGCCATCCTTATCGTAATCATAAGCGTACTGAACACCATCACTTACAATGGCAATTACTGGGTGGCCCGCACTTGTGGCAAGAAGTGACATTCTCATACGCTCAGGTACAACCCCTGCACCACTTACAAGGTTGTTAGTATCGTCATATACGCTTGATAAAGCACTTGCAAGGTAAGGGTCATCTGCTGATTGAATACGCTCGATTTCGAGCATTTCCTCTTCACCGACTGTCATTCCCTCACGGAAAAATGCCATTTGTGTTTTTTCCTTGCTTAATCCCTCTCTAGCTCTAATTGTTGGGATGGTGTCAAGGTTGGATGGTGCAAGCGATACTGGAAGTCCTTTATGCGTCTTAATCCAACTTAAATTAAGTCCCTGTTTCTTTCTTTCCGGGAACCACTGTAAACCAAGATAAGGTATCTGATTACTAGCGTTTTCTGTTGCTGATAATGCGATAGACTTGCTGTCTAATACTTCATTAATTAACATCTGTTTACCTCCTGTTATTATTCAAATACAATCATTGGAAGAGCTGTCTTAACTGCATCTTCATATGTAACACCGGAATGCTTTTGAGCAACCTCTGTGTTAAGGTATGCTTTCTTGAGAATCACTCCCTGTGGTCTGTCCTCTGTTACATCAAATCTCAAAATGCCGATTGTAGTTGCTGTATTGTCTACAACTCCTGTCTTTCCAATTGGTGTACCGGCTTTAACAATTTTCTTTCCGTTTGCGTCTTTATCTGTGACCGCAGAAAAATCAAGTGTTAAAGGAATTGCCTCATTAGGCTCTCTTTTGAGAATTTGTACGTTTCCCGCGTATGAAGTCTTTTCATACTGCATATTCATTTCCTTTGCCATTTTTTACCTCCTGTTATTACTGAATGTAATGTGATAAAATGTTGTTGCTCTTAGGTGTGCCAGATACAAGGCTTTCTGCTATCTTTTCAGCACTTGTCTTATTTCCTGTATCACCATCATTATTGTTACCGCCATTGTTTGGATTAGGAGTATCTTTGAGTGCGTTTTTCTCATACTCCGCTATCGCATTGGCTTCTTTGTCGGACATAATTTTTCCAAGAACTGCCGTGTCAAAAGAGCCATCATCTTTTACTACTGTCTTTGCCTGTTCTGCAGTAATGCCAAAATCAGACATTGTACTCTCTCGTAAATCTCTGACAGCATTATCTTTCTGTAGCTTGGCTATCTGCTGATTGGCTGTCTCTAAGGCTTTATTTGCCTTTTCAAGTTCTGTCATATTACCTGCTTGTAAGTCATCAAGCTGTTTCTGTAAGTCATCTGCCGTATCAGCCTTAGCCTTGTACTGGCTTGCTTTGTTTTTTTCCTCAGCAACTTCCGAATTGTTCTGATTAAGCAAATTTGTAATCTGGTCGTCTGTCGCTTCTGGAAATAGTTTCAATACGTCATTTCTTGTCATAATTACCTCCGTTACTCACGCTTTTGTTACCGCAGGTCGCTCCTGCTGAGTTCTCCTATTTACCGCATAGGTGCAAAATTTTGTATAATAAAAAGCGACTGTCGTAATTGACAATCGCTGATTATTTAAAATATCTAAGGGTACATCTACACCCTGCTATTTCTTTTACCTGTGCCCCTAAAGAATGGTCTTTTGGAAACATCATCAGTGAATTTCCAACCTCAAACGGCTTAAAAATATCAATTCTCTTTCTGTCAACATCTGCATGTGTAGGTCTGACATGTGAATCTTCTTTTGAGCGCCACTCTTTTGTTTTGTAACCCTGTTTCACCATTTCGGTTTGTAATCTGTAATTGCCGACTGCATTAGCTTCATTCGCAGCTACATTTTTTGCTCGCTTCTGTGAAGTAAAATACTCTACTTCAATATTTTGTTCAGTGGCATCAACTACCTCATTCACAATGTACCGGGCATAATCCGTAATGTATGAGGGTGTTTTCTTTGCTTTGCAATACTGTGTGGCAATGCTCTCATATCTGATAATAAATTCTTTGGTGATAGTGGTTATCTCTGTTTCTTCCTTGCCGGATAGCAAGGCAAATAACATAACAAAGATTTTTTCAAACTTTTCGGCAAGGTCTTTTCTATCTTCCTTTTCCTTGTCGGACAAATCCATCTCGCCAAAATATGTGTCGTAATCTATGTCTTGTATTTCATTTTTGTTAAGTGCGTGGATTTCGTCTGCCATTTTTTATTACCTCAAATCAAAAAGACAGCCAGTTATTCACCAGCTGTCGTGATGTTATTATTATCGTCGTTGCTATCCTCAACTTTATCTGGATATAAATTCTCCATTCTAGCCTTGCTTTCAAGTGCAACCTGTTCTGGGTCGCTGAACATATCAATGGTCTTAATTGCTCTCTTGTAGTGAACACCGCATCTAAGTAGTATTTCAAGTACTTCTGCCTTAACAAGCATATTGTCAAGCTTGTTGTGATTGATATGTATTTCAATATCGCTAGGCATAAGAGTGTAGCCTTTATTTATCCTAAGCCTATTAAGAATAATCTTAAGTGACATCCTCTCTGACTTCTTAAGGATAGGCTCATTAATGGCGGTTCTAAGTTCTGCGTCATAATGTCCGTTTCTAAGTTCTACAGCCCCTTGAGTATCTCCGCCAGTATTGCCTTGTCGATTTGCAAGTCCTTGTATACTTAAGAATTTTTCAAACAAATCATTGAAAACTACTTGTCCCTCGGTCTGATTAAGCTCGCTTGACATAATATCAACATCAGCTTTATTGTCGGTGCCGTTGTTGGACTTAACAACTAATGCTCCCTCTTGGCGCATTTTTCTGAATTGCTCTAAGTCAATCTCACAGTTGACAAACTTAATCCATGCCGATACGAACTGTTCTATGCCATTTACCCTGTCGGACTGCAAAGTGTTTATTGCGTCCGTAACAGGTATTGTAATTTCTATATCTGACAACCGCCTAGCATTGTTTGGGTATTCAATAACCGGGATTGCTCTGTTGCCATTTACTCCACTATCGACTATCTTTCCGTTTCTAATGTCAAACCACTCGTTATTGGTAAAGCAAAAATAAACATCAGCTCCGTTTTCATCTTCTCCTATCTGACAAGAAAAAGCCGGTCTGTTGTTTGAATAGTACACAACAAAGGTGTACATAGGATTTTCTGATGATAAGTAAAAATCGCTCTCGTCAAGTAGTTCTCCCTTACCCTCATCATTTCCTATAAAGCGATAAGCAGTACCGCATATACTTCTCCAACGGCATATATCTATGTCAACCTCTTGTTTGCTTTCAGAGTCCATTGTCACATTAAGATTTGTAATTTCCTCTGATTTCTTATCATCCGTGCCACGTAACACATATTGTATAGGTTCAGCGCATATATCCGCTGTTTTTCTCTCAACAAGCTCATACGCAAGGTTAACTGGTATCTTGTTGTTTATTTCTGGTCTGTTTACCTTTTGACGATACAAAATCGGTTGGTCACCACGATAGTACCTGTCAAGATATTCAATCTCAATGGCGTTTAACTCATGGATTACAAGAGCTTTATTCAATTCATCAACGATATTGTTAGCTGTGATAACTCTTTTTCTCGTGTAAATTACCTGTCTACCAAAATTGTTATGGCATACAGCAGAAAAAGGTCTCACATTCTTATGAGCATATCTATACATCAATAAAACCTCATGCCACTTGCAGAAGTTCTCTGTGGAACCTCTTTTATCTGAAATTCTTGTGCGCCAGCCCAAAACCATATCCATTTACGGCAGCGCGTACACATCACTTTGTGGTGTTTCTTATCACTTTCATCTACCCACGTTAATAGCTTTCCACAACGAGGGCACATTACACTTCGTTTTCCTGTTGGTACAATATTCTGATTATTCATGTTACCCTCGCTTCACTAAAAATAGCACCCACAATCTGTGAGCGCTATTTCTAAAAGAGATTTTTCACAATGAACGAATTACATTTTTTTCATCTTACACATTATCACATTCTAAGCGAACCGAACGAACAAACTTACATTTTCTTAAAAAATCTTTCAAACTCCATTCTTACACTGTCTGCGGTAGCTTTTCCGCCTAGGGCGTATGCCGTTTGTAGCCATGATTTATTTTCCAAAAATCTAAAATTGATAATTCGTCTCATTCTGCTATCGCTAAGACTTGCTATAAATTCCTCGACTTGATTTGTTTTTTCGAGCAAATCATCTTGTAAAAGCTGTAATGTAGTCATTCTTGAGTACAATAACGTGCGCTTGCGTCCGTATTCAGGGTATGGTACACCCTCGATTTTGAAGTGCTGTGTGCCACCCATACCGCCCGATACAGTGTCAATCGCGCTTTCTCCGTTTTCTATCTTTTCAAGGTCATCTTGCAATTTAGCAATTTTCTTTCTAACCTCTTTGATTTCCTCTTGTAAGTCTGAATACTGCGATAAAACTTCCTTTGTCATTAATAAAGCCCTCCTCTGAACGGATTGTGTGTTGCTTCTACTCTTGCTACAGTTCCAGTTCTCATTTCATTTTCAAACAATGCAATGCTGTCTGGCGCATCGTCATGCTTTACTTTTCCGCTTCTTGTCATGGTTGTAAGCTCTTTCATAAACTTGTAATATTGGCTCTGCCTGTCCATTTTCTTAAAATCACGGAAATAATAATCTCGAATGATATTGTCTCTTGCGTTTTCCATTCGGGTTATTTTGTTTGAACAATTAAATTTAAACCTTGCGCTACACCTACCACCCTGTGACTTTACAATGTCCATTACATCGCGCCCGAAATATTCTCCTGCGCTGTTGCTTTCAAATGTGACTGTCTTGACATTATGTTTAATAAGCATATTGGCACATTCTGGTTTGGTGAACTGTGTTCCGGCATTATCAAATACTACATCAACTATGTACACCTCATTTCCGTAAACATAGCCAATCGGCATTGAGCAGCTATCTTCTCCCTTATCTGCACTATCGCAAGCCGCCATAATTGCATCTGGCTCTCTGTCAACTGGTAGTTCCTCAAAGTAATTAAGTTCTTTTTCTGCAAACATACGTCCTTTTCCTTCAAATGGTTCTTGTTGGAACTCTGCCGCCCAGGTCTCTTCCGACACAAGTTTGCGCTCCTTGCGGTAATAGTCTGTTGTAAATATCTTTCGCAAGCCCTTTTTATCCTTGCGGTATATCTCCCAGTTGCTTTCATCGGTTATCGGGTCTAGCGCCGGAATAGCAACTTCTCGCCACCGCCACCCTAACTCGTCTGCCTTGTTTTGTAATGCTGTAATAGGGTCATATAGGCTGTATTTAGTTCCTTGTATAATAATGGGTGTTCCCTCTAATCTACGTCCTAATACGTCATCCGTTACCTTTTCACATAGGAACTCTAATCTATCCCTGTTTCTAGCCTCTTCATGGTTTTTTACGCAGTCATCAATGTATACAAGCACATTTGCTTCGGTACATCCTACGATTGCACCATCAATAGGTCTACAGGTAAACGTTGGGAAGATATTTTTGCTTTTTAAGTCAATAGACAAGTTCTCTGCACTCTTGTAATCTTTTTCGCCTATTTTTGTAGCTTCTGGAAAAACGCTCAAAAACCTCTGATATGTGCTTTCCGTCTCAAATCCTTGTAACAAACCACCATAAAATCGCTTAACAAGTCCTTCGCCTTTTCCGACACCAAATATACTTCCGTCTGGGTCTCTTCCGCCCATCATCTGCGCCAATTTTAAGCCGCCTGTGGTTTTTCCTGTTCTTTTCGGTTGTGATACGGACAGAAAATCTAATTTTCCGTCATAAATTTCTTGGTAGGCTTTAACTACAGGCTGTAAAACTTTATATCTTGGAAAATAAAACCTCTTATATGGGTCTTTTTCATCAATTTCAATGTAATAAAAAAAGCTGTCCACAAGATAGGCTGACTCGTACATTAAAACATCATAGAATTGTTGAAGCACTTTGTATGTCGTATCGTGCTCCCCCGCATACACTTCTAGGTCTGCAACTCTGCCGCCTGTATATTGTTTGACATAGCTTGCTATAAGTTGCTTTGCCCTTGCGGATATTTTCAATCCATAATCAACATCATGTTCTGTTCTTAAGGCAACCGCTACGGCTTGTATGTATGCATCTATTACCTGTTCGTCTATTCCGTTTTTTTCTATGTAATTTTCGTAACTATCAACTGTGGAAATAAGGCTCTGACTAGCCATAAAGAAAAGCACCTCCACTTTTTAGCAAAGGTGCTTATAGACCTCTGCCTATAACTGTTTCAGGGTAGCGACTACAATCAATCTGTAGCCGGTAATACATGTTTACAAAATATTCATTTTCTTGAACGTAGAAAAGATTTTTGGGGCTTGAATTGCAAACCAGTCAACCATTTCCTCATTCTTTGCCCATGCACCATCAAACCGATTTGAACTATCAGACAGCCCGCTCTCATTAAGAAAAGCGTGCATAATTTCGTGTCTTAAGGTCTTTTTGCGATATGTTTCCTGAGCTTTTTCGTCCATGCCTACAAAATATTTTTCTTCGGACATATCGGCAACTACAATCAACTTGTTTTCTTCTTCACAATAGCCTGCAAGACCTTTTTCCTCCATGTAACTGTCCTCTGATACTTTGTGGGTTTCGATTCTGTATTCTGTTCCAAGAATATCTATTTTCATTGTATTACCACAAACAAGAAACTCGTTCTGTGATACTTTTCTTTCTGAGTGGGCTTTGTCTAATTCTTTTTGAAGTCTTGTTATTTCTTCTTCCATTGTTTTAATTATATTTTGGCTTCCCATATTCTCGCTCCTTAAAGCAATCTCTCAATTTCTTTTCGACATTTTTTCTAAGCCATTCTGGAATTGAATCATCTTTGCTTATACATGGTGTCTTTGTTAAATAGCCACCGGATATGTCACCGCAAAATTTCTGTGATAGTGCTTCTCTAAGCGCTTCATGCTCTAGTGATTTAATTACTTCTGCCATGCTCATTGTAATACACCTTAAATCCTTTCATTGCATAATCAGAAACAGCCTTTTTCAGCTCCTCGTTGGTGGAATAGGTCTCTTTCAAAAGAATAGCCATGCCTTTTTTGCTGATTGCATAAATTCCAAATGGAACCTGTTTACTTGCAATATGTAAAACAGCTTTTAATTGTTCTGCTTTCATTTCATACACGATATTTCCGACTGCCAGTTTCATTTCTCATAAACCTCTCAAAATCTTCCCTGCACTTAGGGCATAAGTCAATTTGCTTTGTCTTTGTACAATAGTATTCTTCTAATACAATATTTTCTATGCCATTTCCACTTACGACCGGCTCTATTTCCCCTTGTTTAATTTCCGTAAATATTTCCTTGAAAGATGTAGCTCTTTTTAAATTTACGGTTCTTCGATAAGGGAATATTCGGTCATACCATATTTTAGGCTTTTCTATTTCCACACCGCACCTGTCGCAAGTGCGCCATTCTTTTTGATGTTTCATTCTCCCACCAACTTTCTAAGCACCATACATAAACATATTCCCAAAATGGAAATCATTTAGTGCTTTTTCTAATTCGTCTTTGTACCCAAATGGACTTAAAGGACTTTTTATTTTTTCTCTCAAAACTGGCATTGCCGCATCCATCAAAATGCCTTGTGTAGCACTTGCAAGATTTTGCGGTGGCAAATCTGCCAGAGCGCATAACTCCATTCTTTTGTGGTCACATTTTTCAGATTTAGGGCAGTTTTTACATTTTTCTGCTAATTTGCTTAAAGGTTCTGCCATTGCTATCCCAACTTTCTACCACAGATAGGGCAAAATTTTATATCTTCGATTCCAATTCCAGACATAAAGGGGTCGCTACATCCTACGAATAAATGAAATGCATTTTCAAATTCAACAATTTGTGTTTCATTTTTTTCTGGATAATATCCGCCTTTAAAAGCTCCTTGCTTGATTTTTTCCAATTTTCCTATTTTGCAACAAAATTCACACATATTACACCTCAATCAGAGTAAATTTTCGTTTTTTAACAACGCTGTCTCCATGAAGTATTCCGTCTATGTCTCTGCCATACCCCATATTGATTGTGTCTACATCATATTTACCTAAATACACTTGATATTCTTTTTCGGCAATAGAGATAGTTCCAAGTGGATTTTTGCTTTCAAAACTTGCATTAAAGTCACTGTAGTCATAAGGTGTACCACAATAAGGGCATTTATTAAGTTTTCTGTTAATCGGTGCGCCACAGTTCACACAATTTGTATTCATTGGTTATTCTTCCTTTGCCTTAAACAGTGTATCAGGAAACGGAATGCCTAAAAAATGCATATTTGCGTACTTCCTAAATGTTGGTCTGCTCATGCCAGCCATTTTTGCAGCTTTCGATTGTGAACATCTGCCGTATGCGTATTCCGTCAATGCTTCTTGGAATAGTTTGGCATTTCGTGTCTTAACTCCCTTTGCCATAGAGACATCTCCTTATTTTTTGATAATCGGATAGACAGGAATTGAACCTGTGACTCCCTCAATTACTGCTATTGCAGTGGTTATTCTTCCAACTGAACTACTATCCAAAAAAGGAAATATTCACTCCATCAAAAGGTTTGTCAAAACGCATAAAGGCTTTGCTTTGAAGTGTATTTCCGATTACTTTCAGCGCGTGCCTTACTCATAACCTTGTTTTTGTGCGTTTTCATTTTACTTTGCCTTACTGTATCGTGCCAACACGTACAGACCGCCCTACTCTAACTTTTTAAGTAAAGCATGTCAGCATTACGCAACCGCTATTCAAGATATAACAGCTCGTACTAAACCGACATATGATTGATGCGGTGTGGATTTGAACCACACATAGCAACCACTTGTACAACAGGTAACACCCTATACAGGTTCCTTTGCTGTCTTTTTAATTCAGCAACTTGTTCCTAACCAAAGTGTGGGTTGCCTTATGTTTAAGCGTTTACCTATTCCGCCACACATCAACAGTCAGTATACACCGACTAGCGCAGATACAAGGACTCGAACCTTGATAACGATTTTACTCGTTAGAGAGATTAGCAGTCTCCTGTGATACCATTACACCATATCTGCAAAATATAACAGCCGTAGCGTGACTGTTATACTGAAACTGTTTTTCTCGCTACTTTTGTACAGCTTCGTGCGGACTTTTTATACCGCTTACGGCTGGCTCTAATAGTCTGTCGTAAGTTTAATCGGCAAGGTTGGGAATCGAACCCACGACAAATCAGCTATTAGCTGATTGCTCTACCACTGAGCTACTTGCCGATAAACAAAGCTATTAGTTCAGCTCTGTTTAAGCAAAAAAATACGAAAAATTTCATTAAAGGGAAGAACCCTTATTTGCAGAAATGATACTATGCAACAGTTAGTCGGCACCTTTAGACAGGGACATGCGTTATGATTTTCTGTTGTTTATTGGTAGAGTGTTGCCCGGCTGTTTACCCGACTTGTATCTCACACAACACCTTGTAGCTGCTACCATATCTTACGCTATATTTTATTTCTGCAAGCTGACTTGATAGGGCTCGAACCTACAACTACTTGATTAACAGTCAAGCGTTCTACCTGTTGAACTACAAGCCAGTAATGAGGGTGAAGTCTAAGGAGTGACGGTACCCTCCGGAGATATAATTTGTATGTGCTGTAGGAAAAGAACTAACGAAACCTACAGCAAAGGACATGTGAGGAATTGCACCTCACCTAAGACTCATATGATTTGAGTTGCCCTAGTTTAACAATTAATTAAAGGGGGTATATATGTCTACTCTGCCTGTTACAGATGTCTTTGCGACAGGTTGGCTTTCACGCTCGTGCATTGTGGGATTATACACGATTAAACCCTCACGAGCCTTGTGACGGCTCTTAACAGCTTTCCACTATGAGGGCGAAAGGAACTACTAAGTCCAATGTCGGGGAACCAAGTAAGCCCCGAACAGGGCATGTTGGATTTGAACCAACGAAATGCGGGAATCAAAATCCCGTGCCTTACCGCTTGGCGAATGCCCTATATTTATTGCCACATGAAAGCTATGGCAAGTATCTGACCGAGCATTACCGCAGCACCGAGAAGTCTCGAGCTAACTGTCTCTTTTTCGTCTAACATGGTACTTGACGTTCCAAATGCGGTTAATGCCAGCCATACTGTTGTTGCAATTTTTAGTACAAACATATTTACACCTCGTTTTCTTTCAATATTGACTCGGTTATGCACATAAGAACCAAAAACACTATCGAAACAATCATTGAACATGAGTCGGAAAAGAGTATCGCATGAAACATACAGAACAACATCAGCCATGCAAAAATGCCTTTAATGAATATTGGCAAGTATCTGTCAGCAATCTTACTGAAAATCTTCCATCTGCGCCTAGATTTAAGCTCGTGAGCCTTAATTGTGTACCATATAGCTTTTTGTACATCCTGTGTGAGACTGTCTTTATGACCGGCACGATATTTATACTTGTATGCAGTAATCTCACACCATTTAGCCACATCCTTAAGCCCATAAATGTCAATCATTTCATCAATACACTCTTTACGATTAGGCAAATTATAGTGACTAGGGTGGTTTACCATTTCGGAATTAATTTTGCTTGACTCAAATCCTGTTAATTTCATTGCTCTTAGCTCCTTTGCTGTTATATATTATATATAACTGATATTTTATCGTAATTGTATGTATATATATTATTATTGTGTATGTTGTTTAATTAATATATAACTTATGTTATAATAATAAATACCGCTTGGTATGATTGAGGTATGGGTAAAGGCCTTTTTGTTTTGGCGGATATTTTGGGGACTAAGTGGGGCGGTTTGTCGCTTTTTGTATAGACCCCCAGGGCCTCCAATACGTGTGCTGCTCAGCTCTCAAACATCAAGCATTTTAAATTGTATCTATTGCATATACAACTTGCTTCTATGCTTTCAACTATTCGCTAAACAACTGTTTTGTGAATAGTTATAATAATTCGATAGCCCTCAAAGCCTTATAAATCAAGGGTTTAGAATTGTGCCTATTGCATATACAATTACTTGGCATTATCAACCATGTTATCACTCGATAACGCTTTAATATTCTGACTATTTGGAGCACCCAGCTGTGGCAATTCATTAGCAGTTAATGCTCTCGTTTGCGTAGCCTCGTAGCCAGTTCCCGGTTGATTCATGGCAAATTCATTGTTGCCAACGAACATGGCGCCAACTGGACTATTAGCATCATATGCCTTGTCTGTGATGCAATCTCTGCGCGTTCCTCGCAGTTTTTTCCAAACGTTAAAACTCGTAGAGCTTGGCGAATGTCCAGCCCATAGACTTATGGTAGTATCTGGTATATTAATAACATAGCTAAATGCTAATATACTACACAATTTATTATATATATTACTAAAATAAATATATTCATCGCATATACTATTAATTAACTCATAATCATATCTATTATTATTTGTCTCAGGGATAACAGAATTATTATTATTATATAATTTTCTGTCTTTCAGTGCGCTAGTATCTGGAAATAGTATTTCCCCAACTCTTTTGCAGACAGCTTTCCAAGGTCTTTGACCCTCAGTTTTTAAATCATCAATCTTTAATTCTTCGCAGGCTCTGGAAATGGCGC
>ERZ837910.1310-NODE-1310-length-35535-cov-5.958315_pt1 | contig 35535 bp, 39 predicted proteins | sample MGYA00519940_ERZ837910 | MGnify/ENA primary metagenome ERZ837910 (study PRJEB31850, sample SAMEA3708825) | human gut metagenome | biome: human gut; feature: human-associated habitat; material: faeces | place: China | collected 2014 ... | reverse complement strand
CTATGTGCTGAACTTTTTGAAGATCCTGTGCGAGAAGGGCACCCTGCGGGAGCTGTCCGGCTGCGCACGGGCTTACCGTGTGCGCTACAATCAGGCACACGGCATTCTGGAAGCAACGGCGACCACTGCAGTGGCAATGACGGAGCAGCAGGCAAAGAGCCTGCACGAAAAGCTGGAAAAGCTCACCGGCAAGACCATCGACCTGAAAACAAAGGTCGATCCGGCAGTGCTGGGCGGCATCCGGCTGGATATCGAAGGCACCGAGCTGGACGGCACGGTGCAGAACCGTCTGTCCGCCCTGCGCAGGGATATTGCTTCCGTGACACTGTGATCGAATTTCCACCCGAAAGATTTTTAAGAATTGAGTGGTGAACAAACAAAGATGCAACTGAAACCTGAAGAGATCTCCAAGATCATCCGTGCGCAGATCAAGCATTATGAAAATGCCATCGAGCAGAGCGAGACCGGCACGGTCATTATGGTGGGCGACGGCATCGCCCGGGCCAGCGGTCTGGAAAAGTGCATGGCAGGCGAGCTGCTCCAGTTTGACAACGGCGAATACGGTATGGCCCAGAACCTTGAGGAAAATACCGTTTCCATCGTGCTGCTGGGCTCGGATGCCGGCATCAAAGAAGGCAGCATCGTCAAGCGCACCGGCAAGGTAGTCTCCGTGCCGGTGGGCGATGCCATGATCGGCCGCGTGGTCAACGCACTGGGTCAGCCCATCGACGGCGCAGGCCCCATTGAGACCACCGAATACCGCGCCATTGAGAGCTGCGCGCCCGGCATCATCGAGCGCCAGCCCGTCAAGGAGCCGCTGCAGACCGGTATCAAGGCCATCGACTCCATGATCCCCATCGGACGCGGCCAGCGCGAGCTGATCATCGGTGACCGCCAGACCGGCAAGACCACCATCGCCTCCGATACTATCATCAACCAGAAGGGCAAGGACGTTATCTGCATTTACGTTGCCATCGGTCAGAAGCGCTCTACCGTGGCAAACCTCGTGCAGAGCCTGACCGAAGCCGGTGCCATGGGCTACACCATCGTGGTGTCCGCTACCGCCTCCGAGCTGTCTCCCCTGCAGTATATTGCCCCCTACTCCGGCTGCGCCATGGGCGAATACTTCATGCAGCAGGGCAAGCACGTCCTCATCATCTACGATGACCTTTCCAAGCACGCTGTGGCCTACCGTGCCCTGTCGCTGCTGATCCGCCGTCCCCCGGGACGCGAGGCTTACCCCGGCGACGTTTTCTATCTGCACTCCCGTCTGCTGGAGCGCGCTGCCAAGCTTTCCAATGAGTTGGGCGGCGGCAGCCTGACGGCTCTGCCCATCATCGAGACGCAGGCGGGCGACGTTTCCGCCTACATTCCCACCAACGTCATCTCCATCACCGATGGTCAGATCTTCCTGGAGACCGAGTTGTTCCACTCCGGCGTCATGCCGGCAGTCAACCCCGGTATCTCGGTGTCCCGCGTCGGCGGCAACGCTCAGATCAAGGCCATGAAGAAGGTGGCAGGCACCTTGAAGCTGATCTACTCCCAGTACCGCGAACTGCAATCCTTTGCGCAGTTCGGCTCTGATCTGGACGCCGACACCAAGGCGCGTCTGGCACAGGGCGAGCGCATCGTGGAAGTGCTCAAGCAGAACCGCTCCGCGCCCGTACCTGTGGAAAAGCAGGTGGCTATTCTGTACGCTACCATTCACGACTACCTTGTCAATGTCAAGGTGGCGGACGTGGCAGAGTACGAGAAGAGCCTATACGTGTATCTGGACAACGATGCCGCCGGGGCTGCCGTGATGGACACCATCCGCACCACCGGCAATCTGGATAAGGACACCGAGGAGCAGCTCAAGACCGTGCTGACCCGGTATACCGAAAGCTTTGTCAAGGCGCATTAAAGGGAAGGAGGCGTAACGCATGGCTGGTTCTATGAAGGACATCAAGCTGCGCATCAAAAGCGTAGAGAGCACCATGCAGATCACCAAGGCAATGGAACTGGTGGCTTCCTCCAAAATGCGCCGCGCCAAGGAACGGGTGGAGCACAGCCGCCCCTACTTTGAAACGCTGCATGAGACTTTGACCAAGATCGCCGCGGCCGACCCCCGCGCCCGCAACCCCTACCTGCGCCGTGACGAAGTGAAGCGCACCCTGCTCATCGTGATCGCAGGCGACCGCGGCCTTGCCGGTGGATACAATTCCAACGTGCTCAAGCAGGCCGGGGCCGAAGAAGGCGAAGTGCTGGTGCTGCCCATCGGCAAGCGCTCGGCAGAGTATTTCGTCCATCACGAGGTGCCCCTGTTCACGCAGGAGGTGCTGCTGGCGGCAGATGTCTCGGTGGGCGAGTGCTTCCAGCTGTCCCGTCAGATCACGGAAGGATATCTCAAGGGCGAGTACGATGCGGTAAAGATCTGCTACACCCGGTTCGATTCCATGATGACCCAGACCGCAGCCACCATGGAGGTGCTGCCGCTGTCCATCGAACCTACCGAGCAGCAGAAGGCGGATGCCCGCCGCAGCCAGATCCTGTACAAGCCCAGCAGCGAGGAAGTATTCAGCGCGATCATCCCGGAGTATGTGGCAGGCATCGTCTACGGTGCCGTGTGCGAGAGCGTAGCCAGTGAGTTGGCAGCCCGCCGCACTGCCATGGATGCCGCCACCAAGAACGCCGGTGAGATGATCGACCATTTGAACCTGTATTATAACCGTGCCCGTCAGGCTGCCATCACGCAGGAGATCACCGAGATCGTGGCCGGCGCGGAGATTTAAAACCTATCAAAAAGGAGTTGTAGCCTATGTCCGAAAAACATATCGGCAAGGTGCTCCAGGTCATCGGCCCGGTGCTGGACATCCAGTTTGAGGATGGCCAGCTGCCGGAGCTGCTCAACGCCATCGAGATCGACAACCACGGCGAAAAGCTGGTGGTCGAGGTGGCACAGCACACCGGCGATAACGTGGTGCGCTGCATTGCAATGAACAGCACCGATGGTCTGGTGCGCGGCACCGAAGCCGTGGATACCGGCGAACCCATCAAAGTGCCCGTGGGCGACCAGTGTCTGGGCCGCGTGTTCAACCTGCTGGGTGAGCCCGTGGACAACAAGCCCGCCCCGGCCCCGGAGGCCTACTGGCCCATCCACCGCCCTGCTCCCAGCTACGAGGAGCAGCAGTCCACCACCGAGATCCTCGAGACCGGCATCAAGGTCGTGGACCTGATCTGCCCCTACGCAAAGGGCGGCAAGATCGGTCTGTTCGGCGGTGCAGGCGTCGGCAAGACGGTCCTGATCCAGGAGCTGATCTATAACATCGCCACCGAGCACAACGGCTACTCGGTGTTCACCGGCGTTGGCGAGCGCACCCGTGAGGGCAACGACCTGTACGGCGAAATGACCGAGAGCGGCGTTATCAACAAGACCGCGCTGGTCTACGGCCAGATGAACGAGCCCCCGGGAGCCCGTATGCGCGTGGCACTGTCCGGCCTGACCATGGCGGAGTACTTCCGCGATGTGAAGAATCAGGACGTGCTGCTGTTCATTGATAACATCTTCCGCTTCACGCAGGCTGGCTCCGAGGTGTCCGCACTGCTGGGCCGTATGCCCTCTGCCGTTGGTTACCAGCCCACGCTGGCCACCGAGATGGGCGCCCTGCAGGAGCGCATCACCTCGACCGCGACGGGCGCCATCACCTCCGTCCAGGCCGTCTACGTCCCCGCAGACGACCTCACCGACCCGGCTCCCGCCACCGCGTTCATCCACCTCGACGCCACCACGGTTCTGTCGCGCTCCATCGCCGAGCTCGGCATCTACCCGGCCGTCGACCCGCTGGCCTCCACGAGCCGCGCCCTCGATCCCTCTGTCGTGGGCGACGAGCATTACCGTGTCGCCGTGCAGATCCAGGAGATTCTCCAGGCCTACTCCGACCTCCAGGACATCATCGCCATTCTGGGTATGGACGAGCTCTCCGAGGAGCAGAAGCTCGTCGTCGCCCGTGCTCGCAAAGTGCAGCAGTTCCTGGGCCAGCCGTTCCACGTCGCCAAGCAGTTCACCGGCATCGACGGCAAGTACGTCAAGGTCGAGGATACGGTTCGCTCGTTCAAGATGATCATTGACGGCGAGATGGACGACGTTCCCGAGCAGGCGTTCCGCAACAAGGGTGACATCGAGGAAGTCCTCGAGGCCGCCAAGGAACTCGTTTAGAGAAAGGTCGCTAGCCAACCATGCTGCAATGTGAAATCGTCACTCCCGAAAGCAAGCTGTACTCTGACGAGGCCCACTTCGTGGTCATTCCCGCCTCCGAAGGCGAGATGGGCATCTTTGCCAAGCACGAGCCCGTGGTGACCACGCTCAAGTCGGGTACCGTGCGTGTAACCGAGTCAGAGGGCCAGGAGCCGGTACGCTACATTGTGGCCGGGGGGTATGCGCAAATCGAAGGAGACCGCGTCATCGTACTCGCCGATCATGCGGCCGCCTTGCAAGAGCTCGACGAGACTGCCATCAAGGTCCATATTGACGACCTCAAGGAGAAGATGGCCGACCTTAAGGATGACGATCCTAATCGCGCGTTCATCGAAGACGAGGTCAAGTGGAACGAGGTTCTCCTCGAGCAAACCAAGTAACACCGCGAGTGATTTCCACACACGAGAGGGGGGGGGTCGTCATCTGGCGACCCCTTCTTGCGTTTGCAAGGCGCATTGGGCGCGGATATTTTACGTTTTCCTAGCCACGGGTTGATGCCCATGCAGGTTATTTCCGTTTTCCTAGGATCTGGGTCTTTTCGAGGCTGGGAAAACGAATAAAACGTGCACGGCGAGGCAAGCAAATCGCCCTAGCGACCAATGAGGCGCATGGTGTCTGTATCGATATCGTTGAACTCGACCTCGACGAGCGCCCCGACGGGAAGCGCCGTATCGCATGCGACCGCGTGATAGGACTCGCTCGTGCCAATGCCCGGACGCTCGATGACGACTTCTTCAATGGTTCCGAGACGTCGCTCCATGTCGGAAAGCGCAAGGCGACGCCCGAGATCGATGAGGGTTTGCGAACGTGCGGCCTTGATTTTTGGGTCCACCTGATCGTCACGGATCGCGGCGGGCGTACCCGGTCGCTTCGAATACCGAAACACGTGCAGGCGCATGAAGCCGCAATGCTCGACGAGCTTGCAGGTCCGCGCGAAGTCATCTTCCGTTTCGCCGGGAAAGCCGACGATGACATCGGTTGACAGGGCGATTCGAGGGACTGCCTCGTGCAGGCGGTTGGCGAGCGCGCAAAACGCATCGGCGTCGTAGCGACGGTTCATCTCGCGTAGGACCTTGTCCGATCCCGATTGCAGACACAGGTGCAGATGACGGCACAAGCGCCCCTCCGAGTGCGCGAGCACGTCGACGAGCGTGGGCGTGACGCTTTGCGGCTCCACTGACGAGACGCGCACGCGCCCGATATCCGTCTTCTCTTGCAAGAGCGTCACGAGTCGAGCGAGGTCGATATCCGCATCCCGGTAAGCGGCCAGGTCGATGCCGACGAGCACGAGCTCGCGCGTGCCCGCATCGGCGAGCGTCCGAGCACGGGAGATAACGGTTGCGGCCGGCACGGAGCGAGCTGGTCCACGGGCGACGTGCACGATGCAGTAGCTGCACGCGTTGTCGCAGCCGTCTTGGATCTTGAGGTCGACACGCGTCCTGAAGCCGGAATCGCTCCTCTCCATTGTCGTCTGGTCAGAGATGGCGGTCGAAACCGCGGCCGTATCGCGAGCGAGGCGCACGGCGAGCGCGGGAATCCTCTCCTTGTCATGCTCGCAGCTGATGCGGGGATCGACGTCGGCATAACGTGCGGTGTCAATGTTCACCGCGCATCCCGTCACGATGATCGCGGCTTTGCCAGCCCGCAGCAGCGTGCGGAGTGCCTTGCGGTTCTTCGCGTCGGCCTCCCCCGTGACCGTGCAGGTGTTGAGGATGGCGACATCGCAATCGGCGGCATCGGTCGCACACGTCCACCCCAAGGCAAGCAGCGCGGCAGCGATGGCCTCCGATTCGGCCATGTTGACCTTGCAGCCAAGCGTGTGGATGTGAAAGCGCGGAATGGGGACCCCTCGCGTCTCTGGTGCGTCTGGTTCCTGTCTAGCTATGGTTGCCCAAGCCGCCCAGGGTGTACATGCACAAGGCGGTCGCGACCGTGCCGGCCGTCTCGGTGCGCAAGATCAACTCGCCGAGCGAGACGATCTTGACGAAGGAACCCAGGGATTTGATCGCCTCGACCTCCTCGGCCGTAAGACCACCTTCGGGGCCGATGACGAGTGCGACATGGCTGTCGATATCGCAGCCCTCGAGCGCGTCGGTGACGGAAAGCGGCGTGCCGTCCGCCCGCTTGTCCGCTTCCTCCCAGGCGATGACGACCCGGTCGTATTCCGCGAGCTCGCGGCAGATGTCATCGAGTCCCGTGGGGTCCTCGACGATGGGCAGGATGTTGCGACCGGACTGCTTGGCGGCGGAAAGCGCGATGCGGCGCCATCGCGAGCCCTTGCGACCGCGTTCGTCGACAGCGAGGCGCACGACGGTGCGTGCGGAGAGGAAGGGGATGATGCGTCCTATACCGAGTTCCGTGGTCTGGCGGATGGTCTGCCCCATGCGATCGCCCTTCGAGATGCCCTGCACGAGCGTGAGGTCGGGGAGCTTCTCGAGCGGCATCTCCTGGATGCAGCGACCCGTTGCCTCGAACTCGTCGATCGTCTCGATCTCGACTTCCCAGCATTTGCCGCCGGCGGCGACGGCTGCGATGTGCTCGCCTTCCCTGATGCGGCGCACCGCGAGGTGGTGTAGTTCCTTATCGGAGAAGGGAAGGGTGACGATATCGCCTTCGGGCAGTTCGCCTTCCATGAAAAAACGAGGTATGGACATGTATGTCTCCCATTGGCACGTGCGCGAGACGCATAGCCAGTCAGTATCCGAGGTATCCAAACAGGTGTATTGTAGCCGTTTTCAGGTCATGCTATAGTGTCACAGGTCAAGAGGCGCGGTGAGCGTCTCGACTTTCCTTTCCATAGTCAATCCCCGTTCGTCATTCTGTTCTCGCATACCCCTGCTCAGATTCTCAAACGGGCAAGACAATCAATGTACGAAGGAGCAACAGTGAAGTTTTTCCTGGATACCGCTGATCTCGCCGAGATCGAAGAGGTGGCATCATGGGGCGCGCTCGCCGGTGTCACGACCAATCCGAGCCTCTACGCGCGCACGGGTGGCAAGCTCGAGGATTTCGAGGGGCATCTTGTCAAGATCTGCAAGCTGGTTGACGGTCCCGTGAGCGGAGAGGTCACCGCCGAGGATCGCGATGGCATGATCGAGCAGGGTCGTGCCCTTGCCGCACTCGCCGATAACATGGTCGTCAAGATTCCGGTCGGCGTCGAGGGGCTCGCCGCCACCAAGGCGCTTTTCGAGGAGGGCATTGACGTGAACATGACGCTCGTGTTCACCGTGCCCCAGGCGCTGCTCGCGGCACGCGCGGGCGCCCGCTACATCAGCCCCTTCGTGGGCCGCTTCGATGACATCGCCGAGGATGGCCTCGACCAGCTCGACGACATCGTCACGGCAATCAAGAACTACGACTTCGGCCATCCGGTCGAGATCATCGCCGCCTCCATCCGCTCCGCCAACCACGTGGCGCAGGCCGCCCTCATGGGTGCCGACATCGCGACGGTTCCCTACGGCGCGATGAAGAAGTGCATGTACCATCCGTTGACCGAGCAGGGACTCGAGAAGTTCAAGGCCGACTGGGAAAAGGTTGAGAACGCATGAGTGACGAGACAGTAGCCACCGAGGAGACCGCAGCCGAGGAGAAACCCGCGGCGAAAAAGGCCACGCGTAAGACGACGGCGAAGAAGGCTCCCGCCAAGTCCGCGACCGCGAAGAGCACGACCACCAAGAAGGCTCCCGCCAAGAAGAAGACGACGACGCGCAAGACCGCGGCGAAGAAGACGGACGAGCCCAAGGCGGATGCCGGCGAAGAGCAACTCTCCCTCGTCGACGTTCCCGAATCCGCCGTCACGGACGAGGCGGCAGTGTCCGAGCAGCCCGTCGAGAAGAAGGTGACGCGCAAGCGCAGGACCACCAAGAAGCCGATCGATGCCGATGAGGGTGATGCCGTCAAGGAGCCCGCAGATGCAGGCGAGACGGCCACCATGGAGACGGCGGGCGCCGACGACGAGGCGAAGCCGCAGGAAGCGACCGAGACGCCGGAGCAAGCGTCCGAGGTGGCGGCAGATGGCGAGACCTCCGCAGATGATTCGACGGCCTCTTCCGAGGCCGCCGAGGAGGGCGATGCCGGCGAGCAGCGCGAGGGAAAGCGTCGCAACCGCCGCAATCGTCGCAACCGCAACAACCATCAGCGCAAGGAAATCGTCCCCTCCGCCACGCGTGACGAGCTCGCGGTGCTCGACGACGAGGCGCTCACCGCCAAGGCCATCGAGCTCGGTGTCGACGCGAGCGAGTACGGCGAGCGCGATGACCTGGTGTCCGCCGTCTACGACGCGCTGCTCCAGGCCGAGGGATTTGTCATGGTCGAGGGCATACTCGACCTGCTGCCCGATGGTTACGGTTTCATTCGCACCAGCGGTTACCTTCCCGGCGAGCACGATGTCTACGTCGGCGTGAGCACCGTACGCCGCCAGGGCCTGCGCAAGGGCGATTACATCACTGGCCGCGTGCGTCCTCCGCGCGAGAACGAGAAGTACCCGGCGCTCAACACCATCGTCACGCTCAACGACGAGCCCTTCGAGGGGCCCACGCACCGCGTGAAGTTCGCCAACCTCACGCCCGTCTATCCCGACGAGCGCCTCATCATGGAGCACGGCAAGGACACGCTGACCGCGCGCGCCATCGACCTCGTCGCGCCCATCGGCAAGGGCCAGCGCGGTCTCATCGTCTCGCCGCCTAAGGCGGGCAAGACGACCGTCCTCAAGGACATCGCAGCTGCCATCAGCGCCAACAATCCCGACGTCCACCTCATGTGCTTGCTCGTTGACGAGCGGCCCGAAGAAGTCACGGACATGGAGCGCAGCATCGACGGCGAGGTCATTTCCTCGACCTTCGACATGCCCACCGAAAACCACATCGCCGTCGCCGAGCTCGTCATCGAACGTGCCAAGCGACTCGTCGAGATGGGTCAGGACGTCGTCATCTTGCTCGATTCCATCACGCGCCTCGCACGCGCCTACAACCTGGGCCAGCCCGCCAGCGGGCGCATCCTCTCCGGTGGCGTCGATTCCACGGCTCTGTATCCGCCCAAGAAGTTCCTGGGTGCTGCCCGCAATATCGAGTTCGGCGGATCGCTCACCATCCTGGGCACGGCCCTCATCGACACGGGTTCCAAGATGGACGAGGTCATTTTCGAGGAGTTCAAGGGTACGGGCAACATGGAACTCAAGCTCGACCGCACGCTTGCCGACAAGCGCATCTATCCCGCCATCGATCCGGTGACGAGCGGCACGCGCATGGAGGAGCTGCTCATCGACCCGCAGGAGGCGCCGCTCATCTGGGGCGTGCGCGGATTGCTCGCGAACATGAACAACACCGAGCGCGCCATGAAGATGCTCGTCTCGTCGCTCAAGGCGACCGAAACCAATCGCGAGTTCCTCATCAAGTCCGCTCGCAAAGCGTCAAAGGCCGCGCAAAGCCTCTAGCGATGCGCGTGCATACGATGCGTTGACGTGACGCCTCGGCCCATTGCGGGCCGGGGCGTCATCGTCTTGGTGGGGCAAAGTGGCTAGAAGTGATACCCGAAGCTATCTGCCCCGATGACGTCGAAGCTATAGCCCTCGTCGATAAAGTACTCGATGATCTGGGGAAGCGCGTCGGGCGTCGTCGGCTTGAAGTCCGAATCGTGCATGAGCACGTTGCAGGAGTTGCAGCCTTCTGCCTCGCGTTCGATGTTACCCACGAGGGTTTCGACCGATGCGGGCGGTTGAGTCGAGTCGCCGATGCTCACGTTCCAGTCGAAGTAATGCCAGCCATGCTCGGCCGCCGCTTGCCTGAACGCGTCAGCGCGTCCGGCGTTATAGCCGTTTGCGCTGCCACCCGGAAAGCGGATGAGCGTCGGCATGAAGCCGATGCGCTCGCTTACGGCCGATCCCACCTTCTCGATGTCGGCCACGAAATTGGCGGGATCTGCGTATATGTAATCGTAATCGTGCTCACTCGAATGCAGGCCAACTTGATGGCCGCGCTCCCAGATTTCTTTCACGGTATCGATGTGACCAGTGTTGCCGAGGATGAACCATGTCGCCTTGATTCCGTAGGCATCGAGCGTATCGAGAATCTGTTGCGTATGCTCGGAGGGGCCATCGTCGAAGGTGAGGTAGACAACCTTCTCGGTGGGCTTCACGTCATTTGCGCTCTCGCTGGTCGCGGCTCGATCCTGCGCGTTACCGGTGAGCATCGTGGCGGCGGGGTGCGAAGGGGATGCGCTCATGGACGCATCCGCAGCCTGCTGCGCCGTGCTCGTCGTGGTAGACGGATCCTGGCCCGTGTTCGCGTCATCGTTCGAACAGGCGAAGAACCACACGATGCAGGCGAGTGCGATGACGACGAGTACGGGAACGACAAGCAAAAAGCGGTTGCGTGGCGGACGTGCGTTGGGGGAGCGGTGCGACTGCTGTCGCTGGCTGCGCTTGCCATTCTGATAGCGCTGGCGCTCGCGTACCGTCCGGCGCGATTGCGAATCCTGCTGGCGTTGCGGGTCGCGTGAGGGACGCTGCCCGTAGATGGCGGTTTGGGGACGTGCGCTCCCCTGGCGCGGTCTGTTCGCATGTGCATGTGTGGCGCGTTTGCCGGGGCTATTCGGGGCATTGCGCTGTCGTTGCGATGGGGGAGGAGCCGGAGAGGGGGAGTGAGACGTTCGATGCACCTGGGTGTCAGGACGTGATGGGGGACGACGCGAATCGTCTTGGTTTCTGCCGCTTCGATACCGTCTCTCGGCCATGGCCCATGCTCCTCGAACTGACGTTCTTCGCCCAAAGGGTACACCCATTTGAGCAGAAACGCCGACGCAATCTGCCGGTGACCGTACTTGGAAATTGGGACTGGATATGTACGTTCACTGCTGGTATCATACTTTAGACTGTTTTGAGCCTTGGTCGGAAACTAAGGCATACCAAAGGAGCAAGAATGAAACCCGATATCCATCCCGATTACGTAGAGTGCACGGTACGCTGCAGCTGCGGCAACACCTTCAAGACCCGCTCGACCAAGCCCGAGCTCGTCGTCGACCTGTGCAACGAGTGCCACCCGTTCTTCACGGGTCAGCAGAAGTTCGTCGATACCGGCGGACGCGTCCAGCGCTTCTCCAACAAGTTCGGTTCCGCCGCCGACCAGCTCAAGGAGCGCAAGGCAGCCGAGAAGGCCGCCAAGCAGGCTGCCGCCGCCGAGAAGGCCGCCAAGGCCGCCGAGGAGCGCGCTGCCAAGCAGGCCGCCAAAGAAGAGCGTGCCAAGAAGTACGCCGAGAAGGCCGCTCGTGAAGCCGAGAAGGCCGAGCAGGAAGCTGCTGCCGCCGAGGACGAGGCCAAGGAAGAAGAGGGCGTCTCCGAGGTCGCCGAGGCCGAGCAGACCACCGAAGAGGCTGCTGCCGAGGAGAGCGCCGAGTAACCTTGCATCCAAAGAAGCTCGAAACGCCGTCCCATTCGGGGCGGCGTTTTTGTTACGTGCAATTACGTTCAAGAATGCTTCTCGTTATGGCAGTATGCTTGCGAGACATTGGCAAAGGCGAGCATGTTGACTGGAATGGCACGGCATGGTTCATATCGGAAAAGGCAGGGTGGTCAGCCCGACGCAAGCGAGTCCTTCGTGCGTGGTTACGCCGCTGCGCCATGTCGAAGGCGAGCGGAGGACTTACGAGGGGTTTCTGCAGCCGTTCGTGTCCCATTCCCACAGTCACTATGTCATCGGCCTCATTCGTCATGGCATGAGGACGCTCGAGTGCAATGGCGAGACATACGCGCTCGTACCCGGTGACGTCATTGTTTTCAATCCTGGTGACGTGCATGGGTGTGTCCAGAGTGGGGAAGGGGTCTTCGCGTACGACAGCTTCGTCTTGCCCCAATGCGCGTTCGGCTCGACAAAACTTGCGGGGCCGGTTCTGAGGAACCGTGGTGCGCATGATGCGTTCACGGTGTTTGCGGATACCGTGGAACGCGCCGCTGACCGCTATAAGGCCGAAGATGCGCTGTTCGCCTTGCGAATCGCTCTTGCGCCGAACGGGGTAGCGGAACCAGACGTTGCGAGTTCGCGGCGCAATCGTGAGGCCGCACTAAGGACGTACGCCTACCTTCGTGGCCACATGGCAGACTCTGTCGCGATAGGAGAACTCGCGCAATGGGAGGGAATCTCGGAGTATGCGCTCATCAGGGCATATAGGCGCGAGTTCTCCATTACGCCATCCCAGCATCTTCTCTCGATGCGGGTCGATTGCGCTCGCGATCTTCTTGTCCGCGGAGTGAGTCCCGCTGACGTGGCGGCTGCAACCGGTTTTTCCGACCAAGCCCATCTCACACGTGCCTTCAAGCAGCGTATCGGCTCGACGCCCGCTGCCTATCGTGCGATGGCCGCCGGAGGCGACGTTCAGTGAGGTATCATCTCGTCGCGTTGTTCACCATCCTCGTCTGGGGTCTTACCTTTGTCTCGACCAAGGTGCTCCTCGTCGATTTCACACCATTGCAGATCCTGGCGATTCGCTTCGTCATCGGCACGATCGCGCTTTGTATCCTACGCCCGCACATCATGCACCTGCATGAGCGCCGTCACGAATGGCTTTTCGTCTTTGCCGGAGCGACGGGCATCGCCGCGTATTATCTGCTCGAGAACATCGCACTTGTGTTCACGACGGCGACGGCCGTGGGTGTCATCGTGGCGGCCTCGCCGTTGTTCACGGCGATTATCGCGATGACACGTGGGGACCGCTCCGCCTTGAACGTGCGCTTCGTCATCGGCTTTCTGTTGGCGATGGGTGGTCTCGTGCTTGTCGGCGTGAGCACGGGTGGCGAGGACGCGATGTCGGCCTTTGGCGGCCTTTCATACCTCGGTGACCTGCTCGCTCTCCTGGCTGCCGTCGTCTGGGCCGTCTACTCGATGCTTGTCAAACGCATCGGCGAACTTGGCTACGAGACCATCGCGTCCACCAAGCGCACCTTTCTCTGGGGTCTCGTCTTCATCATCCCGACAAGCGTCCTGTTCGGTGGTGATTTACCTGCGGTGCACGAGGCGCTTGCCTGGGATAATGTCGCGAATTTGCTTTTCCTGGGATTAATCGCCTCCGCGGCGTGCTTCGTAACCTGGAACGTGGCGGTGCGCAGGCTCGGCGCCGTGGTCTCGACGACGTACATCTACCTCGTCCCCGCCATCACGGCGACCGCCTCGATCATCCTGCTGGGCGAGCCACTCACCGTGCCCATCGTCACCGGATTGGCGCTCACCATCGCGGGCCTGGTCCTCTCGCAGCGTGGCCAGGCCGAACGAGAGGTATAAGCTCCTTGCGCTTTCAAGGGTGCTCACATGAAAGGCATCGACGCGAGCTATCGCTACGAAGGCTATGGCACGTACACGACCGCCGAACTCGGCGCGTAGCGAAAATGACGCAGGACGTAGCACTGTCCTTTCCAGACAACTCTCGGACGGCCGTGTTCGCGGTGAAGTTCAATTAAGACTAGTTATGGTTGCTGTGAGCACGAACCCGACGACCAAACCGAAACCGGCACCGCAAACAAGCTTCACCATATTGCTCAGCCATCTGTGTCTTCTTCCGAAAGAGTCATCTTCGGCAACGTCATCTCTCCCGTCCATGAACGCGCTTATCTCTTTGTATGTCACGAGATTATGCTTGTTCTTGATCCGCTCAATCCGAAACGCGAGGAACAGGGCCAGCGAGAAGAGTACGATGAATAGACCTATACCGACAAGTGCGCCGCATGACATATGCGGGATGAAGGAAGGGTCAGGCCAGATATCGCACCAGCCCACCATGCAGGCGACTCCTGCCAAGACGGCGCAGACCGCTCCCCAGCTTGACCTTTCCATTGCCAAAGCATCTCGGCTAATCATTTCTTTCATCGTAACCACGTCTCCTTTCACGAGCTCATCTATGGAGACTCCGAAGAGCTGGCTCAGCAACAGCAGGCTCTGCACGTCGGGATAGGTCTTGCCGTTCTCCCAGCTGGATATCGTCTGGCGCGACACATAGATCGCATGGGCGACATCCTCTTGCGACATGTCGAGACGTTCACGATTGGCCCTCAGTTGTCTGGGCAGCTCCACCGGTGTCTTCCTTCACGAGACGAGGTTTCCATCTACGGTAAGAAAATACCACCAAGACGGCTTTACATCGTTGGCTTGGAAGCGTCCTGCTATGTCAAAAGGTCTTTACATAAGTCGCTGGACTGGGATTTGCCGATGTCGCCTCATTGCATGGAGTCCAGAGCGAGCAGCACATCGCGTATATCGTCCTGGACGAGCGACCTCATGCTGTCAGCATATGCCGATGTGTCTGCGTGCCTGAGTGAGGAAACGATGCGCGGCATCAAATGCGGTTTCGCTTCGGCGAGCTTCGGGAGGGACTGTATGCACTGCCGGGCGGTTATGGGCTTGTCGTCGGTCACGTGTTCTAGATACTCGTCGATGATCCCATCGATCTTTCCCGCCTCGTCCCATTTCGCATTGCAGGCGATCAGAGTCAGCCCACGAGTCCGAACATAGGAATTGGAATCGCGCATCATCTCGATGAAGCTGTCGATGTGAACATAGACGGCATCATCCACGTCGCTCGTCTCTTGCAGCGATTGCAAGGCACGATAGGCTTCGCGATTGCTCGAGGAGCGCAGCACGCGAACCTGTTCTGCAATGTTCAAGCCTTCAGGCATCCTTTGTCCTTTCCTCCATCTGATAAATGTAGGCAAGCGCCGACTCCAGATACTCGCACTTGGTGCCGTCGAATCCGTCCTTCATGACGCGCAGCATCTCCGCCGCTTTGGGATTGGTCTCGGCCGCCTTCGCGTTTGCCTTGAAGAACATGCGCATGGCGATTTTGTCCGGAATCCCAAGGCGGTCGTAGTCAAAGCCGCCGTGGCAGTAGAAGTGCGGAAGGTCGGGATATTCTGCTTCGGGAAACGAGTGGCGAAACGCCTCCTCGATCATCGTGGTTTCCCCCGTATCGCACGGCATCGGCGTCGCTCCCGTGGCGAGCACGACCACGCGCAGGTCGGGATAATCGCGCATCACGCCCTTCAGCCACTTCGTGCCCTTGATGGAGGCCGCATGGAACCAGCTGCAGAATACAAGCAGGTCAATCTCGCTCAGCATGACCCGAGTTTTGTCCGCATAGGGCACGGCCTCGCACCCGAGATCCTCGGCGAGCCAATCGGCGTATTTCTGGGTGTATCCGGTCTGTGAGCAATAGACGATTGCGGTTCGCATCTAGGATTCCTTTCCGTGCAAGGCATTGAACGCTTCGGTATGGGCGCGGCAGAACTCCCTAGCTTCACGCGCTTCTGACTGTCGCTCCATGAGCATGAGCATAGGGCTATGGAACTGTACTGCGGTAAGCTGGGTGTCGCAGGGGTCGAACCTGCCCTCGGAAATGAGGCGCTCGAAGATTGTGCCCTGAATCGCGATGGGGCGTTCGATGAAGATGGTCTCGTAGAGCGCCTTGCAGTTCTTGTCAGCGTAACGATTCGCCGCCAGCATGCGCATAAGCATCTTCACGCGGTCGTCCTCGAAGAAAGGCTTGTAGCTGTCCCAAACGAGATCGGCGAGCGCGTTCCCCTCAAGTTTGGCGTATGCAGTGGAGTCATCGTCGGGGGTGGCCATCGCCCCAACAAGCCTCACCTGCTTCAGGACGTAGTCTGTCTCGCGCTCGACGAGGGCATCGAAGAGTTCCCGCTTACCTGCGAAGTGGTTGTAGAGCGATGCAGCCTTTATTCCCACCGCATCGGCGATGTCCCTCATGGATGTGGCCGTGAAGCCTTTCTCACTAAAGAGCGCGAACGCTGCATCGAGTATTCGATTGCGCGCATCGCCTTCGATCTTGGGCATTCTTCGGCTGCCTTTCTTTATACTAACTAACATACGTTAGTATAAAGACGAATTGATTGTGCGTCAATTCGGATGAGACGTGGCAATAACGCGAAAACAAACGGTCAGGTTGATGAACCTCCCTCACGTTTCGCTACATCTTGTTATCCCGTCTGGGCAACGAGTTCGCGTTCGCGTGCGTAATCGAGGGCGCTCTTCCCGAAGGTGCGCGCAATGGCGGAAAAGGCCGCATCGAATTCGTCTGCGCTCTTGGCGTCTGCCAAATGCTCGCAAATGAGGCCGGCCGTACCCGCCGCCATGAAATCGAGTACCGCTTCGTCGGCCTTTCCCATTGTCCCGGCGTCGATGCCGAACTCGGAGAGCCACAATTCCTTGAGCATCCCCTCCAGATGATGGCGGATGCGTGGGTGTGCCCGGGCAATTTTGGCAATCAGTAGCATCCGTGCCCTCACCTGGGCGGGAATCGTCGCTTCGTCCCCCTCCATGAGCGCGCGGGCGATATGCGCAGCGGACTTCGGCGCCAAGTCATCGAGCGCGCTCTTCGCCGCGCCGTCGATGGACGGAAAGTAATAGTAGAACGTGTCGCGGTTGCAACCCGCCGCCTTTGCCACGGCGGAGACGGTCACTTTCTTGTGTGGGTTCTTCACAAGAAGCCCGAGGTAGGCCTCGATGATCCTGTCTCTGGCAGACGTGCGGCCGGCACTAGCGTGCTTGCTCATGACGCGTTCCTCCCTTGAAAGAACGGTGCTGCATCCTCTGCTCTTTCCTTCCGATACTTCCGGTGTTCTGTCGGAGCATCTTTCCTCGTCTGCGGCTATGATACCCGACAACTGTCGGAATCAGGAGGGATGCCCATGCGCGTACTCGTGGCACCCATGATGGCCATGGCCGAAAGTTCTGGCCCCGTATCGCGCTCACGCGTTCTTGCGTCCGCCATGGTATCGAGGGGATGGCAGGTGACGCTCTGCATCCCGGAAGGCTTCTGCGTCGCGATCCCAGATGGCGTGAGCGCCCAACCCGTCCGCCTCCCGACGCCCCTTGGCATGCCGCGTGTCGTCGGGAAGCGGATGTTCCCGCTGGCCCAGAGGCTCGGGCTGAACCGGCGCGTTTCCATGACATGCTTCGACAATGTCCTACGGCTCACCGGTAACGCGAACGAACGCTATCTGGAGACAGCCGTGCGGCAGTTGCGCGGAATCATCCGCGAAGGCCGCTTCGAGGCCGTCTATTCCGAGTTCAACGTCGCCGCGATTATCGCCGCAAAAGTCGAAGGTGTCCCCATTTTCGGAACGACGAGCTATCCTACGCAGCCGTCCTACGCGAGCGACCCTGCCACAGCCAACGGGGTGAATCGCGTGCTGCGCTCGCTGTCGATGGGGGAGGTGCGCTCGCCGGAGGACGTGCTCCTCATGCCGCAGGTGCGCTTCGTGCCATCGTGTCATGCGCTGGAACCCTTTTCGGATGATGACTCCGTCATCTTCACGGGTCCGTTCGCGGGCATGTCACCGAAAGCGCCCGAAGTCAGCCGGGATGCGGTCGTGGCCTATCTCGGCAACGGGACCATCACACCCCGTCGGGCTTGCGCCGTGCTTGCGAAGGCGCTGCGGGACAGCGGCCTCGAGTTATATGTCGCCGGACTGCCCGAGGGCTTCGCGAAAGGCGTGCGTACCGCGCCGCACTTCGACTTCGCCGAGCTGCTGCCACGTGCCGCCGTCTTCGTGAACCACGGGGGTCAGAACTCGGTGATGGATGGCATAGCGTATGGAACGCCCCAGCTCATCTGTCCGGGAAAGGTGTTCGAGCGGCGATTCAACGCTGAGGCCGCCACGCACAACGGCGTCGGCATGTCGCCGGAGTACGGGCGATTCGACGTGGGAGCCGTCCATGATGCCATCGAACGATTGATCGATGGGCGGAAGGGCTTCCAGGAAGCGGCCTCTGTCCTGCGTAGCGAGCTTGCTGTTCTCGGCGGCGCGGCCAGGGTTCTGGAAGTCATGGAGTCCAGGGTGGGATGACGTTATCCCCGTCCTGCGTCATCCTGCGCTGTCCCTGTTTTACAGAGGATAGCAGGGGAATGTATCCTGTCCGAAAGACGAAAGGGACAAGACGCATGAGATACAGGATGCTGGGCAAGACGGGCCTCGAGGTGAGCGAGATCGGCTTCGGGCCCGAGTGGATGGACGGTACGCCGGAGCAGACGCGCGAAATCGCCGAGGTACTGCGCGAGGCGGGCGTGAACTACATGGACTGCTGGATGGCAGACCCGCATATCCGGGAGAACCTGGGCTTTGCCATGAGGGGGCACGCGGACGAGTGGATCGTCCAGGGGCATATCGGCTCGTGCTGGGTGGACGGTCAGTACAAGCGCAGTCGCGATGTCAGCCTGGTACGTCCGGCCTTCGAGGAAGAACTGCGGCTTCTGGACGTCGACCATTTCGAGATAGGCATGATGCACTACATCGACAGCGTCGTCGAGCTCGTGGACAGCCTGGAAGGACCCTATTACGAGTACGTGCAGGAGCTCTTGCAGGCGGGTGCCATTCGTCACGTGGGGCTCTCCACCCATAATCCCGAGGTCGCGCTCGAGGCCGTGCGCCGGGGCGTGGTGGAGGTCATCATGTTCTCCATCAACCCGGCCTTTGATCTGCTGCCGCCATCGGAGGACGTGAACGACCTGTTTGGCGACTTCGCGGATGCAGGGGAGCGGATCGAGCCCCTGAGGGCGGAGCTCTACAGTCTCTGCGAGGAAAATGACGTGGCGCTCACCGTGATGAAACCCTACGCGGGAGGCCGTCTGCTAAACGCGGAGCAGTCGCCGTTCGGCGTGGCGCTCACGCCCGTGCAGTGCATTCACTACTGCCTCACGCGTCCGGCCGTCGCATCCGTCCTGAGCGGATACAAGACCGTGGGCGAGGCGCAAGACGCCCTCGCCTACGAGAATGCGACCGATTCCGAGCGCGACTTTGCCGCGACCATGGCGGCCGCGCCCGAGCGCAGGGCCTATTTCGGCCAGTGCACGTACTGCGGGCACTGTCAGCCTTGCGTGGTGGGCATCGACATCGCCACGGTGAACAAGTTCGCGGACCTCGCGCTTGCGCAGGACGAGGTTCCCACGGGTATCCGCGAGCATTACCTCGCCTTGGACAAGAACGCCTCGGATTGCATCGGATGCGGCAGTTGCGAGCCCAACTGTCCCTTCGGCGTCAAGATCGTCGAGCGCATGGAGGAGACGGCCGAGCTGTTCGCGTAGATGCATCGTTCGTTATAGAATGACCAGGAACAATGATGACGATGAGCAAGGAGCAAAACGTGGACGCATGCGAGATCAGCCCGACGCAGGGGGCATCATCATTCCGGGAACTCTACGACGACATGCAAAAGGACACGTACTGGATTCGCTTCTTCTGTCGTCCATGCTGCCCGGCTCCCAAGCTCGATGGAGCGATAGAGATGCTCGATAAGCTCGCCGACGAGGTGAGGGCCAGCGCTGATTTCGATGACGAGGAAAAGCAGCAACTCGTCGGGCTCATCGAGGCCCGCAAGCAGTGGTATCCCAAATCGGGCCTTTGCAGAGGGTAACGACCACGCCGATGGTCGCAAGATCACATGAGAGGCATTGACACGTGCGGCCGTTACGAAGGGCACGACGCACACGACTGCCGAACTTGACGCGCAATGAGAAGGAGAGGGACCATCATGAAGGTTCTGATGATCAACGGAAGTCCACGGCCTGATGGCAACACGTCCATTGCCCTGGCGGAAATGGAGAAGACTCTTGCCGAGGAAGGCGTGGAGGTCGAGACCGTGCAAGTCGGCAACAAGGACATTCGCGGCTGCATTGCCTGTTCCAAGTGCGCGGAGCTCGGCAAGTGCGTGTTCGATGACCTCGTGAACGAGGTCGCCCCCAAACTCGCTGAGGCAGACGGTCTGGTCGTCGGCACGCCCGTGTACTACGGGAGCGCCAACGCCACGCCAATCGCCTTTCTCGACAGGTTGTTCTACTCCACGGGAAGTGTGGACAAGACCATGAAGGTCGGCTGCGCCGTGGCCGTGGCGCGTCGAGGCGGTATCGAGGCCACCTGGGACGAGGTGAACAAGTACTTCGGCATTTCGGGCATGCCCATCGTGTCGGGTCAGTACTGGAACGGCGTATATGGCCGCGAGAAGGGCGAGGCGGCTCAAGACGCCGAGGGCCTGCAGCAGATGCGCACGCTCGCACGTAACATGGCGTTCCTCATGCGCGCCATCGCGCGAGAGAAAGAAGTCGGCGGTCTGCCGCTCAAGGAGCCTGCCGAGAGGATGGGCTTCATCCGGTAGGGGAGGACGAGGCACGGCATCGCCGTCGCGTTGGGTTCGTCTTGTACCCTAGTCGACCTTGCTCATCGCGTAGTCGATGTTGGAAGGGGACTCGAAGAGCTCGATGACCTCGACGTCGAGACCTGCGGCGATCTTGGAGAGTGCATCGAGGGTCGGGTTGGCCTGTCCGCTCTCGATATTGCAGATGTAGGCGTAATCCATATTGACCATCTGGGCGAGCTTTCTCAGAGAAAGACCCTGCGTCCTTCTGAGCTCATTGATTCTCGCGCCGACTAGGCGCCTGTTCTGCTGGCAGCTTGCATCCATTCATTCAGCGTATGTGATAGCATTGCATCGTTGTTGGTACATATACCAACATTTGCACGTGGCCTATCGGCTCGGGTGCGGATGCCGATATGCGGATGAGAGGCCAGCCGGGCATGGGGAGTGAGCACACGCAATCACGGACGGCGGCACGACCCGAAGATGAGACGGGACATTCGCGTCTGACGTGCACGCCCGTAGGGCTCAATGCCGAGAGACATGCGCTTTTCGCTCAGCTCGGTGAGCTGCTCTATCCCGTGACAAAGAGCGACGAGAGATTTTTCCTCATGGCTCCCGAACTCTATCTTGCCATTGCGCGAATCGATGAGCAGCTGTCAATCCCATCCACAAGCGAATTCTGACGTTTTGGTATTTCTGGTCGTCATCCCTTCACGGGGTGGTGTCTTTTCTTTTAGTATGGCCTGAACGGATGCGCGAAAGATGATTCGCGCGCAGCCAATCGAAAGGACGCTCCATGAACGTCGAACTGCTCTACCATACGCCAGATCCGCAACGCGCCGTCGCGACGGCGGCACGCCTGTGCTATGCGCCCGTGGGGGCTGCCGAGCTCATGGAGACCCTGTCCGAGGAGCGCATCGAGAAGGTCCTGCGCACCATTCTCGAGAGCGGCCACTTCTCGACTCTCGAGCATGCGAGTTATACCTTTGCCATCGATGGCGTCTCACGCGCGATGACGCACCAGCTCGTCCGGCATCGTCTTGCTTCCTACAACCAGCAGTCGCAGCGTTACGTGACCTTCAGGGAAGAGCCGGAGTTCATCGTTCCCGACTCCGTCGTCGAAGCAGGTGCCGCCGAGGAATATGATGCTGCCGTGCGTGCCGCCTTCGCGGCCTATGCCGATCTCGTCGAGCGCGGCGTTCCCGCCGAGGATGCGCGCTATCTGCTTCCCAACGCTTGCGAAACCAAGATTGTTGTGACCATGAACATTCGCGAGCTGCTCCACTTCTTCGAGCTGCGTTGCTGCAATCGCGCCCAATGGGAGATTCGTGAGGTTGCTTGCCGCATGCTCGAGCTCGTGCGTCCCACTGCGCCGCTCATCTTCGCGCAGGCTGGTCCCGGTTGCGTGAAGGGCGCATGCCCCGAAGGCAAGATGACCTGCGGCAATCCCTGGGATAGAGTGGAGCTGTAGTCCTTGGGCGAGTCACGCAAGGCATTCGAGGCCGATTCGGACGTCCGGACGCGGACGCATATCGGTGGGCAGGCCCTCATCGAGGGCATCATGATGCGCGGTCGCTACAACTGGGCGGTTGCCGTGCGCACGCCCGATGGTAGCATCTACACCGAGGAACACGACCTGGCATCCGGTCGCAAGAAGAACGCGTGGATGTACTGGCCCGTCATCAGGGGTTGCACGGCGTTCGTCGAATCGCTCGCGCTCGGCTACAAGGCGCTTGGCATATCGAGCGAGCATGCGTATGAGTGGGACGAGGAAGAATCCGACGACACGAACGAGCTTGACGCCGACAAGAAGTCGGGTGGCACGGGCGCCCTCATGACCATTTCGATGATTGTCGGCATCGTACTCGGCATCGTCATCTTCGTCGTCTTGCCCGCGGCGCTGAGCAATCTCGTGCTGGGCGAGGAGAGCATGAACTCGGTTGCCTGGAACATCTTCGATGGCATCGTGCGCGTCGCGATCTTCATCGTCTACATCTGGCTTATCAGCTTGATGAAGGATATACGGCGCATGTTCAGCTACCACGGTGCCGAGCACAAGACCATCCATTGCTACGAGCATGGTGAGGTCCTCGATCCTGGCGTTGCGATGCGCTTCCCACGTTTGCACGTGCGCTGCGGCACTGCCTTCATCATCATGGTCATGCTCATCGCCATCTTCGTCTACACGGTGCTGGGGCAGCCCATCAACGCGCTTGTCGATCTCACGGGCGTTACCGACGGGCCGTTGCGCTTCGTGCTCATCATGGTCACGCGCATCGTCCTGTTGCCCATCATCGCCGGCGTTTCCTACGAGGTCACCGTCAAATGGGCTGGCTCGCATCCGGATAACAAGCTGGTGCGCGTCATCTTGTGGCCCGGCATGCAGATGCAGCGTCTCACGACGAATCCACCCGATGAGGGTATGATTGAATGCGCCATTGCCGCCATGAATCTCGTGCTCGCCCGCGAGGAGCTCGAGGCGCGCAAGGCCGAGCAAGGCGCATAGGGAAGGGGAGAGGCATGGAGTTTGTCACAGCAGGCGAGTCGCACGGGCCGGCACTCACGGCCATCGTGACGGGCGTTCCCGCTGGCGTATCCATCGACATCGAGGCGATCAATCGCGATCTTGCGCGTCGTCAGGGCGGCTACGGTCGTGGTGGTCGACAGAAGATCGAGCATGATACCGCGAGCATTCTCTCCGGCGTGCGGTTCTCCAGGACGCTTGGCACGCCCATCACCGTGCAGGTCGTGAACGACGACTTCGCCAACTGGACGGACCGCATGGCTCCCGTGGGCGATGCTCCCGATGGCCTGAAGCGCGAGACTTGCCCACGTCCCGGTCATGCCGACCTCGTGGGCATGCTCAAGATCGCCTCCGATGACGCGCGCGACATCCTCGAGCGCTCGAGTGCGCGCGAGACTGCGGCGCGTGTTGCAGCCGGCGGCATCGCCAAGGCCGTGCTTGCCGAGTTGGGTGTCGAGGTCTACTCCTACGTGCGTCGCATTGGTTCCGTCGAGCTTCCGAAGGACGTGTCCGTCGAACGCGCGACCATCGAGGCCTCGGAGTGCCGCTGCCCTGACGAGACGACGACCCGCGCCATGAAGGAGCTCATCGACGATGCGCGCGCCAAGGGCGAGTCGCTGGGCGGGGAGTTCATCGTCATCGCCGAGGGGCTTGTCCCGGGGCTCGGAAGTTACGCGTCGGGTCCCGCCCGCCTGACTTCCCGTCTGGGTGCCGCGGCGTTTTCGATTCCCGCCATCAAGGGCGTGGAGTTCGGGCTTGGCTTCGAGGCGGCGCGACGTCCGGGCAGTCTCGTGCATGATTCCATCTACTACGACGGAGCGCGTGGCTTTACCCGGTCTGGCAACAATGCCGGCGGCCTCGAAGGCGGCATGACCACGGGCGAGCCCCTCGTCATGGCTTGCGCGATGAAGCCCATCCCGACCATGATGCAGCCGCTTGACACGGTCGACACCGACACGCTCATGCCCGTCAAGGCATCCAAGGAGCGCTCCGATGTCTGTGCGGTGCCCGCCGCCGCCGTCGTGGCCGAGGCCGAGATCGCCTTCGTGCTCGCCGATGCCTATCTCGAGAAGTTCGGCGCTGACGTGGTTGACGACGTCATCGCCGCTTGCGACGCGTATCGGGAGCGCATAGCCTTATGACGCGCGAAACCTGCAACGACCACATCCTGCTCGTGGGATTCATGGGTTCGGGCAAGACGAGCGTCTCGCGTCGGCTGTCCGCGATCACGGGCCTGTCGCTCATCGACGTCGACTACCGCATCGAGGCCATTCAGCATCGCAAGATCCCCCGCATCTTCGCCGAAGAGGGCGAGGAGGGCTTTCGCCGCATCGAGACCGAGACGCTTGCCGGGCTCAAGTACGAAGGGCGTTCGATCATCTCGTGCGGGGGAGGCATCGTCTGCAATCCGGCGAATCGCCCCATACTCGAGTCATTGGGCACGGTCATCTTCCTTGACGTTCCTCTCGAGGAGGCCATCGGGCGCATCTCGAACCCCACGACCCGCCCGCTGCTTTCGGGCGAGCGCCCCGTCGAGGAGATATACGCGGAGCGCATGCCGTGGTATCGCGAGGTGGCCGACATCACCATCAAGTCATCGGGCAAGACCGTCTACCAGGTCGCCAACCAATGCAAAAAGGCTCTCGAACGGGAGGGGCTGCTATGAGCAGGGACCGCATCATCCACGTGGCACTGCCGAGCGGGCACGTCTACGACATCCGCATCGGCAGCGGGGCGCTTTCCGCGCTCTCGTCGACGGCGCGTGATCTCAAGGAATGCAAGCGCGCACTCGTCATATCAGACGAGAACGTGGGGCCCGCCTACGGAAAGCTCGTGAAGAAGCGCCTGGAGGAGGCCGGATTCGAGGTCTACGACCTGCTCGTCCCACCGGGCGAGAACTCGAAGTCAGTCGAGCTGGCAAACGAGCTGTGGGAGGCCGTCGCGCGCTACGGCTTCACGCGTGACGACTTCATCGTCGCCTGTGGCGGCGGGGTGGTGGGCGATCTGGCCGGTTTCGTCGCCTCCACCTACATGCGCGGCATCGACTTCATCCAGGTTCCCACGACGCTACTCGCCATGGTGGATTCCTCCATCGGCGGAAAGACGGGCGTCAACCTGCAGGCCGGCAAGAACCTCGTCGGCACCTTCCACCAGCCCATCTTCGTATGCTCCGACATCCGCTGCCTCAAGACCCTGCTCGACGAGGACTGGGCAAACGGCTTTGCCGAGATCGCCAAGAGCTCCTTCGTCGCCCCGCGCCGCTCCTTCTTCGAATGGCTGCGCGACAACGCTGACGGCCTCGTTTCCCATGATACCGAGCTCCTCGAGGAAATCGTCTATATGACCGCCGAGTTCAAGGCTTCCGTGGTGAGTGCCGACAGCACCGAATCCGCCGGTGTGCGCGAGTGCCTCAACTACGGTCACACGCTCGCGCATGCCATCGAGAACGCTGCCGGTTACGGTACCATCGCGCATGGCCGCGCCGTTGCCGAGGGCATGCGTTTCGCGGCGCGCCTGTCTGTCGAGGTGCTGGGTTGCGACGTGTCAGTCGTCAAGGCGACGGATGTGCTGCTCGATCGTCTGGGACTACCGGAGCTCCCCTGGGTCGCACCGGCCGAACGTCTCTTCAACCTCATGAAGGGCGACAAGAAGTGCCGGGGTGGCCAGATACGCTTCGTCTTGCTCGAGGACATCGCGAGATGGAAACTCGTGAGCGTTCCCGATGACGTCATCATGGAGCATCTGGGTGCCTGGTGTGCCGCCAAGAGACGCCTCATTGAGCAAAACGACGGGAAGATGTGGGGACAGGCATGAAATTGCTCTTGATGAACGGACCGAATCTCAACTTGCTGGGACAGCGGGAGCCGGATGTCTACGGCACGACGACACTTGCCGACATCGAGGCCGATACGGTTGCCTATGCGCATGAGCATGGAGCCGACATGGATTGCTTCCAGTCCAACCACGAAGGCGAGCTCATTGACGAGATCCACGCGAGCCAGGGCGTCTATGACGGCATCGTCTACAACCCCGGCGCGCACACGCATTACAGCTACGCCCTGCACGACGCGATCAGCTCGGTCACCACGCCGGTCGTCGAGGTGCACATCTCGGATATCTCGAAGCGCGAGGAGTTTCGCCGGCACTCGGTGCTCGCCGATGCATGCATCGGGCAAATCAAGGGGCTCGGGCCGGAAGGCTATCTGCGCGGCGTCGACATGCTCCTGGAAGCTATTCAATCACCATGAGCTCGTGCGTGATGTCGCAGAAGCTCTCGAAGCCGGTCTCGGTGACGACGCCGCAATCCTCGATGCGCACGCCCATCTCGCCGGGAAGGTAGATGCCGGGTTCGTCGGTCACGACGTTGCCCGCGACAAGCGCCTCCTTGTTGGTGGGCGAGAGCAGCGGCAGCTCGTGGATGTCGATGCCCACGCCATGTCCGAGCGAGTGCCCCATCTTGTTCGCGAAGCCCGCCTTGGCGAGTTCGCTTTCGGCCAGCTCGTGCATCCTCGCGCCCGTCACGCCCGGCTTGATATTCGCCGCAATCCATTCGTTTGCCCTGCGTACTGCCTCGTATACGCGTATCTGCTCGTCGTTTGCGGCGCCGATGCACACCGTGCGCGTCGTGTCAGAGCAATAGCCGCCTACGCGTGCGCCAAAGTCGAAGACGACGAAATCACCAGCCTCGAGCTGGCGGTTCGAGGGGACGGCGTGCGGCTTGGCGCCGTTGGGTCCGCTTGCGACGATGTTCGCGAAGGCGAGCTCGCTTGCCCCGAGACGCTTCATGGCGAATTCGAGCTCGAGTGACACATCGCGCTCGCTCATGCCGGGCTGCATGTTCGCCAGCGTGTTCAAGAACGCCCGCGAGGCAATTGCCTGCGCTTGCTTCATGAGGACGATTTCGTCGGCATCCTTGACGGCGCGCAGCTTGAGGATGTCGTTGGAACGTTCCTTGAAGCGTGCGTTGGGCATGGCGTCCGAATACATGCGATACAGGTTCAGGGGCATCGTCTCGTCGATGGCGACGCGTCCGGTGACGAGCTTGAGCTCCTTGAGCATACGGGCGACGAACTCGACCTCGCGGTCACGCGACGCGTCGATTTGCCAGATGCCCTCTTCGTGGGATTTTTCGCGCATGGCGGTCACGTAGCGCGTGTCCGTGTGCAGTATGCAATCCTGACGCGTGACGATCGCGACATGTGCCTGCTCGGTGTCGAAGACGTCCTCGAACCCCGTAAGCCAGAAGAGGTCGCTGTTCGCGCGAACGATGATCGCGTCGAGCGTTTGCTCCTCGAGAAGTCGTTGTACCTGCTCTATCCTGTGAAACGCTCGCATGTCATACCCTTCCAATGATGGTCTTGCCGCTGCTCGACATGTGACAAATTTGCTCCGAGGATTTTTGTCACATGTTGCATTGCGCCGTTCGCCTTGTGCTTGCATGCGCGCTCCATTGTATGGAATCACTTGTCCGGCGCAAGAACCGAGTGCATCACGCACGATTGCGGGCATTTTGCGCACGCTCAAAGCTGACCCTCACGATTGGGAGCCGATAGAGTAGAATATCGAAGGTATGTCGAGAGAAAGGCAGTGTAAAAGTGAGCGTCCAGCCCTCAAACTTCAAGAACGGCATGTGCATCAAGTACAACAACAAGCTCTGCACGATTGTCGAGTTTCAGCACGTAAAGCCCGGTAAGGGCGGTGCTTTCATCCGTACCAAGCTCAAGGACGTCGCAACGGGCCGTGTCGTCGAGTACACCTTCAGGCCCAATGACAAGTTCGACGATGTGCGCCTCGAGACCAAGGAGATGGAGTACTCCTGGACCGACGGCGATACCTTCTATTTCATGGATCCCGTGACCTACGAGCAGCCCGAGGTCCCCGCTGCCATTATCGGTGACAACGAGAAGTGGCTCAAGGAGGGCGACACCTGCCTCGCGCAGTACGCCGACGGCGAGCTCATCAACGTCGAGCCTCCCATGTTCGTCGAGCTCGAGATTACCGAGACCGAGCCCGGTTTCAAGGGCAACACCGTCCAGAGCGGCACCAAACCGGCCGTGTGCGAGACGGGCGCGGAGATCAAGGTCCCGCTCTTCCTCGAGATCGGTGACAAGGTCAAGGTCGACACACGCGACGGTCGCTTCGTCGAGCGTCTCTAACGTCCGGCCCAACCCGAAGAAGGGGAGTCCCATGGGCAACTACAAGTACAAGCGCGTCCTGCTCAAGCTCTCGGGCGAGGCGCTGCAAGGCGAGCAAGGGTACGGCATCGATCCCAAGGTCATCAGCGAGATTGCCTCACAGATCGCCGAGATCGTCGATGGTGGCATCGAGCTTGCCATCACGGTGGGTGGCGGCAACATCTTTCGCGGTCTCGCGGGTGCCGCATCGGGCATGGACCGCGCCCAGGCCGATTACATCGGCATGCTCGCGACCATCATGAACGCGCTCGCCCTGCAGGAGGGTCTCGAGCGCGCCGGCGTCTTCACTCGCGTGCAGTCTGCCATCAGCATGCAGGAGGTCGCCGAGCCCTACATTCGCCGCAAGGCCATACGTCACCTCGAGAAGGGGCGCGTCGTCATCTTCGCCGGCGGCACGGGCAATCCGTACTTCACGACCGACACGACGGCTGCGCTGCGAGCCTGCGAGATCAACGCCGAGGCCATCCTCAAGGCAACGCAGGTCGATGGCATCTACGATAGTGACCCGCGCACCAATCCCGATGCGGCCAAGTTCGACGAGATTTCCTATATGGAAGTGCTCTCGCGCGAGCTGCACGTCATGGACTCGACTGCCACGACGCTGTGCATGGACAACGATATTCCCATCATCGTGTTTAACCTGCACAAGCCGGGCAATATCGATCGCGTGCTCAAGGGCGAGCACGTCGGAACGACCGTTAGCTAGAGAAGGAGACCCAAGGTGTCAGAAGAACTCGATCAGGCAAAAGAGGCGATGGCCCGTGCGGTCAAGGCGCTCGACCAGGATTTCTCGAAACTCAACACGGGTCGTCCCTCGGCCAGCATCCTCGATAACGTGAAGGTCGACTACTATGGCGTGGCAACGCCCGTCTCGCAGGTCGGTGCCATCAAGATTCCCGAGGGCAACCTCATGACCATCGAGCCGTGGGACAAGTCCCTGCTCGGCCCTGTCGAGAAGGCCATCCTCTCCGCCAATCTGGGCATCACGCCCAATAACGATGGTTCCGGCATCATTCGCCTGCCGTTCCCCGCTCCCACCGAGGAACGTCGTCGCGAGATCGTCAAGGAGTGCAAGGCCGCTGCCGAGAACCGCCGCGTTGCCGTGCGCAATGCCCGCCGCGATGCCAAGAACAAGATCGAGCGCCTCAAGAAGGACGGCGAGATCAGCGAGGATGAGCAGCATCGCGAGGAAGAGCAGCTCCAGAAGATCACCGACGATTTCATCGCGAAAATCGACGCGGCCCTTTCCGTGAAAGAGGCCGAGGTCATGGAAATATAGGGAGCATTTTGAGCGAGAGACCATCCACACTGGAGGAGATCTTTCCCGAACCTCCCGCAGAGCTCGACGTACACGCACTCGATACGAGCAGAATCCCCAAGCACGTTGCCATCATCATGGATGGCAACGGCCGTTGGGCCAAGCAACGCGGTCTTGACCGCGGCGAGGGTCATAAGGCCGGCATTCGCGCCGTACGCGAGGCTATCACCACGTGCAATGACATCGGCGTGCGTTACCTCACCATCTACTCGTTTTCCACGGAGAACTGGAATCGGCCCAAGACGGAGGTCACGGGTCTCATGGACCTCTTCGCCAAGACGATGGGTGCCGAAGTCGATGGTCTTGACGAGGAGAAGGTGCGCATCAAGCTCCTCGGTCGCGTCGAGGACTTGCCACTCACGACGCGCACCATCTTCAAGCAGGCCGAGAAGCGCACTGTCAAGAATGGTGGCATGACGCTTGCCATCGCCGTCAACTACGGCTCGCGTCTCGAAATAACCGATGCCGCGCGCACGATCGCACGCAAAGTCGAGACAGGCGAGCTCACGAGCGAAGCGATTTCCGAAGATCTCCTATCGGCGCACCTGTACACAGCCGGCATGCCCGATCCCGATTTGCTCATTCGCACGAGCGGCGAGATGCGTTTGTCAAACTTCCTTCTCTGGCAGCTTGCCTACGCCGAGTTCTACGTCACCGACGTGCTCTGGCCCGATTTCGACCGCTACGAGCTTCTTCGCGCTCTGCTCGACTTCCAGGAGCGTGACCGTCGCTTCGGCAAGGTCGACGAGTAGGGGGTCGAGGTAAACGATGGCGATTAACGTGAGGGACTTGGGACGACGCGTCGGGGTCGGCGCAGTGTATGTCGCCATCACCTCGGTCGCCACCTTCGTTTCCTGGTACACCACGGTCATCGTCATCGCCATCACGGCGGCGCTGTGCTGCTACGAGTTCCTTCGCATGGCGCAGGGCGCGGGCTATCATCCCTATATCATCATCGGCACGGTCTCGGCGGGTCTTATCCCGTTGGCCATGTGTCTCGTGGTCAATACCGGGCATGTGGTCGTCGCCGCGCTGACCGTCTCGTTCATCGCGGGTATCATCATGCTCATGCGCTACTTCGCGCACGTCGAGGATACCATCGTCGACGTGGCGCTTACCCTGTTCGGCTACCTGTACACGGGTCTCATGCTCTCGTCCTTCGTGATGCTGCGTGGCGTCGTCCCGGGGCTCGAGGGCGGCCTCATGTGCTTTTTGGTCCTGGGCAGCATCTGGGCCAATGACGGTTTTGCCTATCTGGGTGGCTCAGCTTTCGGCAGGCACAAGTTCGCGCCCCACATCTCGCCCAAGAAGACCTGGGAGGGCGTCGCCTGCGGCATGCTCGCGAGCGTCATCTTCTGGGTGCTCATCGTCGTGTTCGTTCCCAACTGCGGTTTCGGCTACGTTTGGGCCGTCATATCGGGCATTGTCGTGGGGTATGCGGGAATCATCGGCGATTTGACCGAATCCCACATCAAACGCGGGTTTTCCGCCAAAGATTCCGGTGACATCATGCCGGGGCACGGCGGCCTGCTCGACCGCTGTGACTCGATTATCTTCGGCTCCGTGGCCGCTTATGGCATGGTGGCCGGTGCTCCCTACATCTTCGCGCTCATCGGAATCGCACTGTAGGAAAGGAAAGAACATGGATACCCTGCGTCTCGTCATTCTAGGCGCCACCGGTTCCATTGGCACGCAAGCGCTCGATGTCGTGCGCATGCACGCCGACAGGATCGAGGTCGTCGCCCTGGCGGCAGGCCGACGTGTGGACGAGGCCGTGGCCTTCGCACGCGAGTTTGGCTGCAAGCATCTGGCCTTTGGCGATGAAGGCGTGCGTGACGCGACGGCGCTCGCGCAGCTCGGCGACGACGTGTGCGTTGGCTTTGGCGCAACTGCCGTCGCGGCCCTCACGCAGCTCGACGATGTCGATGTCGTGCTCAACGCGCTTTCGGGCGAGGCGGGCATGCGCGCCTCCTACGACACGCTCAAAGCTGGCCGCACCCTCGCGCTCGCCAACAAGGAGTCGCTCGTCGTGGGTGGCGACCTCATCATGCCGCTTGCCACGCACGAGACCCTGTTGCCCGTCGATTCCGAGCACTCGGCGATTTACCAGTGCTATCTGGGGGAGTTTCCCGACGAGGCACGTAGGATCTGGCTCACCTGCTCGGGTGGTCCGTTTCGCGGCATGACGCGCGAACAGCTGGCGGAGGTCACCGCGGCTCAGGCGCTCGCGCACCCCACGTGGAACATGGGTCCCAAGATCACCATCGATTCGGCGACGCTCATGAACAAGGGTCTCGAGGTCATCGAGGCGCAACATCTCTTCGACGTGAAGACGGATGACATCCGCGTCGTCGTGCATCCGCAGTCATGCGTGCATTCGATGGTCGAGTACGTCGATGGGTCGGTCAAGGCGCATCTGGGCGTTGCCGACATGCGCATACCCATCCAGTTCGCGCTGAGCTATCCGCATAGGTGGGAGAGTCCGGCAACGCAGGTCGATTTCACGCAGATGGGGCCACTCGAGTTCCTCGATCCGGACCTGGAGACCTTCCGCTGCCTGGCGCTCGCGCTCGAGGCGGGGCGTACGGGTGGCACGCTTCCCTGCGTGATGAACGCGGCAAACGAGGTCGCCGTGGCGGCTTTCCTGGCGGATGCCTGTCGCTTGACCGATATCGACGCCACCGTCGAGCGGGTCATGGAGCAGATGGGAAGCGAACCGGTCGAATCGCTCGAGCAGCTCGAGGATATCGATGCACGCTCCCGTGCGCTCGCGTCCGATATCCTGACGAGGGGATAGTCCGCCTCGTGAACGTGCTCGCCATCATATTCTGGTTCATCGTCATCATAGGCGTGCTCACGCTCGTGCACGAACTGGGCCATTTCATCGCCGCGCGTGCCTTTGGCGTGCGCGTTACCGAGTTCATGATCGGCATGCCCGGCCCCAATATCGGCTTTGAGAGAAACGGATGCCGCTACGGCGTCACCTGCATTCCTCTGGGCGGTTACAATCGCATCGCCGGCATGGAAGGCGATGTCGAGGATCCCAACCTGGCCAGCGTGCTTGCCTACGTGTACCGACATGGCAGGGCCGACGTCGCGCACGTGGCGCTCGGCTGCGACCTCGATGTGGAGTCTGCCGAGCTTGCGCTCGTCATACTCGACGGGTGGGGTTCCATTGTCGCGCCCAAGAAGCACGGCCCTGACGACACGTACTCCGCACCGGCGCGCGACGGGTTCGAGCTCGGGCAGGCACGCGAGGTCGATGACCCGCAAGCGTTGCTCGACGAGGAGCGCTCGCACACCTATCGCGCGCTGTCGTTTCCCAGGCGTCTGGTAACGCTCTTTGCCGGTCCGTTCATGAACGTCCTGCTCGCGTTCGTGTTGCTTCTCGTGATCTTCTGCGGCATCGGCCTCACCGTCGCCACGACGACGATCAGCGACGTCGTGGCAGATGGCCCGGCTTTCGAGGCGGGCCTGCAGGCTGGCGACACGATCGTTGCGATCGACGGCACCGACGTTCCCGATTGGCAGGCGCTCTCGATGGCCATCGCCGGGCTCGAGCCGGGCGAGGCGGCCGACGTCGTCTACGAGCGTGCGGGGCAGGTGACGAGCACGACGATTGTCGTCGGCATGGGAGAGGACGGATCGCCCAGACTTGGCATATACGCCGGACAGGAGCAATACCACCTGCCCGTCTGGGAGGCACTGGGCGCATCATGGGATTATCTTGCGCTCACCGTGCAAGGCTACCTCAGCCTCTTCAATCCCGCCACGGCGGCCGACACCCTGAGTCAATCGACCTCCGTCGTCGGTATCGCCGTCATGAGCGAGCGGGCCGCGTCGGCGGGAATCGTGCCGCTACTCTACATCATCGCGATCGTCTCGCTCTCCTTGGCAGTCGTGAACCTGCTTCCCCTGCCGCCCCTTGACGGCGGGCGCATCCTCATCGAGGTCATCCAACGTGTCACGCATCGCGCGGTACCCGCGCGCGTCGTCAACGCGATTACCTTCGTCGTTATCGCGTTGCTGCTTGTCCTGTTCGTCTTCCTGCTGCGGCAGGATATCGTCAACTTCTTCTTGAAGGGATAGCGCATGGACTTTGAAACGCCGCGCAACGCGACGCATCGCGTGCATGTCGGCAACGTGCCGATTGGGGGAGGGGCCCCCGTCAGCGTCCAGTCGATGACCAACGCCCCCATGATTGACGGGCCAGATGGCCCGTGGCTAGATGTTGAAGGCAATCTTGCGCAGATCGGACGCCTGACCAAGGCAGGGTGCGAGATCGTGCGCGTTGCCATCCCCAATCGCGCCTCGATCGCGCGCTTCGGCCAGGTTGCGCTGCAAAGCCCGCTGCCCGTCGTTGCCGACGTACACTTCGACTACCAGATTGCGATGGGGGCATGCCATGAGCATGCGGCGGGCTTGCGCATCAATCCGGGCAATATCGGATCGATGAGCAAGGTCGATGCCGTCATCGAGGCGGCAGGCGAGGCCGGCATCCCCATACGCATCGGTGTCAACGCCGGCTCGCTCGAGGATTCGCTGGCCGCGCGTGACGATCTGACGCAGGCCGAGAAGCTTGCGCTCTCTGCCGAGGGCTTCGTCGAGCATTTTCTGGATCGTGGATTCAGGGACATCGTCGTCTCCGCCAAGGCACATGACGTGATGACGACCGTCGATGCGTACCGCAGTCTCTCGCAAAGCATGCCCGAAGTGCCGCTGCATATCGGCGTCACCGAGGCCGGCGGGGTGCGCCAGGGCACTGTCAAATCGGCTGCGGGACTTGGCATGCTGCTCGCCGAGGGCATAGGCGACACCATGCGCGTCTCGCTCACGGCCGACCCCGTCGAGGAGATTGCCGTGGCCTTCGACATCCTCTCCGCCGTCGATGTGCGCCGCTGCAAGCCCGAAATCGTCTCATGTCCCACGTGCAGCCGTTGTCAGGTCGACCTCATCCCCATCGCAGATGAGGTCACGCGTCGTCTCGCGACGATCAACAAACCGCTCAAGGTCGCGGTCATGGGCTGTGTCGTCAACGGTCCGGGCGAGGCGCGCTTCGCTGACGTGGGCGTGGCCTGCGGTCGCGAGGAGGGACTGCTGTTCGCACGTGGGGAGAAGCTGCGCCGCGTGCCCGCCGATTCCATCGTCGACGAGCTGTTCGCGCTAATCGAGACGTTATAGGGGAGGACATGCCTCGCATCGGGCATCTTGAGCAGATGAGCGATTCATGCGAAGCGGGCGCGAGGACTGTCTGAGCACGCGCTCTTTGCGTGCGAGTTCCGCAGCGGCTTCGCAATGAATCGCAAATCGGGTGCGAAAGCAAGCCCGAATGCGTGGCATGTCCTGCCCGAATTCGAGGGAACGGTAATGACAAGAGACGAGACATACGAGATCGAGCCCATCGCGCACATCCGCACGCCGTTTCCCGAGAAGTTCGGGATTCCGCGCCAAAGCGGACTGGTCACCGAGGCGAAGGGCACCATCGTCTTCGAGCCCAAGTACCGCGATCCCGATGCCCTGCGTGGTATCGAGGGGTTTAGCCACCTTTGGCTGATCTGGGGGTTCTCCGATGTCGAGGCAGGCGAGTTCTCGCCACTCGTGCGCCCGCCGCGTCTGGGTGGCAACGAGAAGCGCGGCGTCTTCGCGACACGTTCTCCCTTCAGACCAAACGAGCTCGGATTGTCTGTCGTCAAGCTCGAGAATGTCGTGAAGACGAAGGGCAAGGGCACCGTGCTCGAGGTGAGCGGCGTCGACTTGCTGGACAAGACGCCCATTTACGACATCAAGCCCTATCTGCCCTACGCCGATGCGCATCCGCAGGCCTCGGGTGGCTTCGCGTCCGATCCGAACGAAGGCGTCCTCATCGTCGATTGCGATGACGAGGTTTTGGAGCGACTGGGCGATGACGCAACGGCGGTGCTTGCCGCCCTGGCCCGTGATCCGCGTCCGGCCTACCACGATGATCCCGAGCGCGTCTACGAGATGCGCTACGGATCCTGGACCGTGTGTTTTTCCGTCGACGGTGATACCCTCACCGTGCACTCGGTGGAGTGATGAGACACATTGGACAGGTACATCTGTCTCATTTAAGACCAGATGAGACAGATGTACCTGTCCAATGTGTCTCATCTGCCTCATCG
>ERZ837910.1307-NODE-1307-length-35609-cov-4.527001_pt1 | contig 35609 bp, 23 predicted proteins | sample MGYA00519940_ERZ837910 | MGnify/ENA primary metagenome ERZ837910 (study PRJEB31850, sample SAMEA3708825) | human gut metagenome | biome: human gut; feature: human-associated habitat; material: faeces | place: China | collected 2014 ... | reverse complement strand
ACTGGAACCTGTTCCGCTTCGATCCCTCCAAGGAGACCGGCAAGTTCACTCTGGACTCCAAGGCTCCCAAGGATGGCTATCAGGAGTTCCTGATGAACGAGGCTCGCTACAGCCGTCTGACCCGTGAGTTCCCCGAGCGTGCAACCGATCTGTTCGCAAAGAACGAGGCTGCTGCCAAGGAGCGTTACGAGCACCTGCTGAAGCTGGTTGAGATGTACAAGGACTAATTCCTAACATCCTATAATTTGTCCCTCCCCCGGATTCGGGGGAGGGATTTTTACAAGGAGGATACCCTATGAGCGATACCTGCACCGTCATTGACATTGCCGGGGACTACGCCATCATCCGCTACGACAGCACCGGCGCGGAGGGGCAGGTCGCCCTGGCGCTGCTGCCTGAAGGACTGAACGTGGGCGACCGGCTGAAACGGGAATTTTTCGACTACGAGCTTCTGCGCTGATGCCACAGGACTTATACGGATGCGGCGGCGATCATCACGCTGGCCGAATGATATAATCCGTAGAAAAACAGGCTCCTGTTACACAGCCCTCCCGGCCAAACGCTGCTATCCTCGACACGCTTACCCCCCCCACAAAGGCATAAGCAGATTTTGACGGTAAGCACCCCGGGATGCGAACATCTCCCCACGGGGTGTGTTCCACCTAAAAATGTTTGTAATCAACTCCGCTATAGAAGGGTTCGCTCCTGTTTGTCTGGTTTTCCGCTTTGCGGCAATTCAACTATACCGCAGATTAGAGCGAAATCCTTCCCTCCCCCTGCTTGCCGATTTTGCGCCTGCGTTTGGCATTGAAGCCTGACACACTGAAACTGAAGAAGTATTGTTCTTGACGCAAGGATAAAAATGTGCTATAATCCTCCTGTTATAGAGGAAATGCCGTTATGATGGAATGGTAGACATCGCGGACTTAAAATCCGCTGGAGGCAACTCCGTACCGGTTCGAGTCCGGTTAGCGGCACCATTTTTTCTTTGGTTCTATGATAAAATGTTAGGGTCAGGCGATGAGCCTGACCCTTTCGCTATAGAAAAAGTAGCCCCCTTTTTAATTTGACAAGATTCTCGGTTGGGACTATAATGGGGGTACAATCAGTCAGCAGAGGAGCATTTCGATGATTTATTTTAACAACGATTACAGCGAAGGCTGCCATGAAAAGGTGATGGAGCGGCTGCTTGCAACCAATATGGTGCAAACCCCCGGCTATGGCGAGGATGCGTATTGCGCTGCTGCCGCCGCCAAAATCAGGAAGAAATGTGGCCGGGAGGATGTTGCCGTCCATTTTTTGGTGGGCGGGACCCAAACCAATATGACTGTGATTGATGCCGCCCTGCGCCCCCACCAGGGAGCACTGGGAGCGGACACCGCTCACATCAATGTCCACGAGACCGGTGCCGTGGAAGCCACCGGTCACAAGGTGCTGTGGGTTCCCCATCACGATGGGAAAATCACCGCCCAGCAGGTGGAGGACACCGTGCGGGAGCACTACGCCAGCACCTCCTTTGAGCATACGGTGCAGCCGAAGCTGGTGTATATTTCCAACCCCACGGAGCTGGGAACCCTGTATACAAGAGCAGAATTGGAATCACTCTCCGCCGTCTGCCGCGCCCGTGGACTTTACCTGTTTGTGGATGGTGCGCGGCTGGGCTACGGTTTGGCCGCCCCGGGCAATGATGTGACCATGGAGGACCTGGCGAATCTCTGTGATGTGTTCTACATCGGCGGCACCAAGGTTGGTGCTCTCTTTGGCGAGGCGGTGGTTATCACAAACCCTACGCTCCAGGAGGACTTCCGCTATCTCATCAAGCAGCACGGCGGAATGCTGGCCAAGGGGCGGCTGCTGGGTGTTCAGTTTGATGCCCTGATGGAAGACGACCTGTATGAAAAAATTGCAGCCCATGCAGACCGGCTGGCGGACAAGCTGCGCCATTGCCTGAAGGAGTTGGGTGTCCCCTTTCTGGTGGAGAACACCACCAATCAGCTGTTTCCCGTTTTGCCCGACGGGGTGCTGGATGCCTTGGCGGAAGATTTTGTCTTTTCCGAACAGGAGCGGGTAGATGAAACCCACCGCGCCGTCCGCTTCTGCACCAGCTGGGCAACGAAGGAAGAAAGCGTGGATGCCCTGTGCATTCGTCTGCGGCAGTTGCTGGGAAGATAATCATGAAATACGGAAAGCGCACCCTTGCGGTGCTGCTCCTGTGTGCCACAATTGCTGCGATATTTCTCTGTGTGCAAAAGGAACAACTGCCAAATGACGTTCACTATGGCACGTTTAATGCAGTCAGTGGTGCGTGGAGCCAAAACACCCAGAAAAATGAGACAAGCTTTGTCTGCCCAATCCCGCAGCCCTAGGAAAAAGCAGAACAGATTCTCTTTTTGCGCTCCAACTGGAAGCGGTATCGGGTGCTGGTGGATGACCGGCTGATTTACGAAGTCAGCAACACCCAGAGCGGTGCATACCATTTCATTCCGTTGCCTGCGGACGGTGAAATGCTAACCATTTGCTTTTCTTGTGACAGTGCTGCTGCAAACATTTCCGTCAGGCAGTCCAAAGTCGCCATTGGTGAAAAGGGAGCGGCGGTGTTTGCCATTTTGAAAGATAGCGGTTATGCTGTCCTATTTTTTATCATGGCGGTACTGTTGAGTCTGCTTTGCATCGTCACAGGCGTTTATATGCGCTCCGTGAAATCCATGGATACCTGCCGCATTTTAATGACGCTGGGTTTGTATATTTTCTGCGCCGGCTTTTGGGTGCTGACGGATTCCAGAATCTTACTGCTGGTCAGCCAAAAATCAGGTGTCATAGAGCTTTTATCTTTCCTGGCATTCTTTTCAATGCCCATCCCAATGTTGTCCTTTGCTGCTCAGATACTAACGGGACACCATAAGTGTTTTACGGTGCTGAAGGGTATTTTTCTGGCGCTGCTGGGCTGTTATGTGATGCAATACCTTTGCGGAGCGATGCTGGTATTCCTGGTGTTGATTGCAGAGCATTTGCTGATGACCGCAACCATTTCACTGACATTGTATTTTGGGCTTCAGGAGTTAAAACAGAAGAAATCTCAAAAGTTGCGCTGCTTTATGGTTGGCTACGCAATTTTTGCAATATTCAGTGTATTGGCGCTGGCCAGCTTTTATGTGGATGGCATCCTCACCTACTCCAAATGCTATATTCTTGGTATGCTGGGCTTCATTCTCGCGCTGGCGGAGACAGCATGGATTGCAGCCTGCGAGCAGATTCAGGAGAATGCCAATGTGGCAACATATGCCCGAATGGCCTATACGGATATGATGACCGGTCTTGGCAACCGGGCTGCATTCCAGCGGGACAGCGCTGAGGATGCAGCCTTTGGCGGGGCACTTGCCTATGTGATGATGGATGCCAATAATCTGAAGGTAATCAACGACTCCATGGGGCACCACCGGGGAGACGAATTGCTGCTTCAGATTGCAGCCTGCCTGAAACGCGCCTTGGGGCAGAAGATGAGCGGCTACCGCCTGGGCGGCGACGAATTTGCGGTACGGCTGAAAGATGTCAGTCAGCTGGAGACGGAAGCCTTTGCAGAAGCCCTGCGGCGGGAAATTGCGGCGGCAGATGCCCAAAATGAACTGACCATTTCTGCCGCCATTGGCTATGCCTGGACAGATTGCAATCCCAAAGACCCAGAGGCGCTGCTGCACCAGGCAGACAATGCCATGTATGAAATCAAGAAACAGATGAAAAAACAATAAAAAAGAGGCTGCATCCCGGAATGATTCTGGGATGCAGCCTTTGTTATTTCATCAAATCCGCGATGGTCACGCTGTCCAGGTATTCGTTTACCCGGCGGTTCAGCTCCCGCCACACGGGCAGCGTCCGGCAGTCAGCGGTGCGCTTGCAGTCCGGCGCATCGCATTCCAGGCAGGCAACGGGAGCCAAATCCCCCTCGGTCAGCCGCAGAATGTCGCTGATTCGGTACGCTTCCGGCGTTCGGGTCAGACGATAGCCGCCCCCCTTGCCATGGATGCCCTCAATCATTTTGGCGGCAACCAGAATTGGGAGAATCCGCTCCAGATATTTCAGGCTGATATCCTGGCGGCAAGCCACCTCTTTCATAGGGGTATATGTGCCGTCATCATGCTCGGCAAGGTCAATCATCACGCGCAGCGCATACCGGCCACGGGAGGAAATCAGCATATTGTGCCCTCCCTTGGCGCTTTACTCCACATGGCAGTGTGCGCAGCTCTCGCAGTCCGGGAACTGGCTGTGGTCATATTCGATGCCGTTGCGGTCATAGTAGTCCTTCAGTGCCTTCTTGATTGCCTCCTCAGCCAGCACAGAGCAGTGCAGCTTGTGGGCGGGCAGACCATCCAGCGCCTCGGTCACTGCCTTGTTGGTCAGCTTCATTGCCTCAGAGATGGGCTTGCCCTTAATCATCTCGGTAGCCATGGAGCTGGAGGCAATGGCGCTGCCGCAGCCGAAGGTCTCGAACTTCACGTCAGAAATGGTATCGTTGTCAATTTTCAGATAGATTTTCATGATGTCACCGCAGACAGGATTGCCAACCTCGCCCACGCCGTCCGCATTTTCAATCACACCCACATTGCGGGGATTGCGGAAATGATCCATTACTTTTTCACTGTACAGAGCCATAACTAATTTCTCCTTATTCTGCAAATACATGGGGGCGCTTGCCGCTTACAAGGTCGCGCCAGAAGGGGGACATATTCCGAAGGTAGGCAACCACATCGCTGACGACCTCGATAATATAGTCTACATCGGCCTCGGTGGCATCATCGCCCAGGGACAACCGCAGCGAGCCGTGGGCAACCTCGTGGGGGCGGCCAATGGCCAGCAGCACATGGCTGGGGTCAAGACTGCCGGAGGTGCAGGCGGATCCGGAGGAGGCGCAGATCCCCCTGTCGTCCAGCAGCAGCAGCAGTGCCTCCCCCTCGATGCCCTCGAAGCAGAAGTTCACCGTAGCGGGAACGCGGTGCTCCCGGTCGCCGTTCAGCTCACCGTAGGGAATTTTATCCAGACCGGCAATCAGCCTGTCCCGCAGGGGAATGAGCTTCGCAGCATAACCATCCAGATTGGCTGTTGCCTGCTCCAGTGCCGCCGCCATACCCACGATAGCGGGCAGGTTCTCGGTGCCGGCGCGCTTGCCGCGCTCCTGTGCGCCGCCGTTAATGAGGCTGCTGAGCATCACGCCCCGCTTGGCATACAGCACGCCGATGCCCTTGGGACCATGAAACTTGTGGGCGGAAAGGGAGAGCATATCAATGTTCTGCTCAACCACGTTCACCTTGATGTGACCCACAGCCTGGACGGCATCCGTGTGGAACAAAACGCCCTTTTCCCGGCACACAGCGCCAATTTCCGCAATGGGCTGAATCGTGCCGATTTCATTGTTGGCGAACATCACAGTCACCAGGCAGGTGTCATCCCGAATGGCATCCCGCACCTGCTGAGCAGTGACGATGCCGTTTTTGTGTACATCCAGCAGGGTGATTTCAAAGCCCTGCGCTCTGAGCTTGTCCAGGGTGTGCAGCACGGCGTGATGCTCAAAGGCGGTGGAGATGATGTGCTTCTTTCCCTTTTTTGCACCCAGGGCAGCGGCGGAGAAGATGGCCTGGTTATCGGCCTCGCTGCCGCCGGAGGTGAAGGTGATTTCCCGGGCGGTACAGCCCAGGCACTTGGCAATCCGCTCCCTGGCATCGTCCAGGATTTCCCTTGCCTGCTGGCCGTAGGCATACAGGCTGGAGGGATTGCCGTAATTTTCGGTCATGCACTTGGTCATGGCCTCGATGGCTGCCGGACACATTTGGGTAGTGGCTGCATTATCTGCATATATCATACGGGGGTCTCCTTTTCTATAATCTGCGGTACTGGAATAAGCACCCTGCGGGCATTTTTCTGCCAACCATTTTGGTAGGTAAATATGTTATACCACAATTTACCTACCATGTCAAGGGGTTATTTGCACAAACCCCAAGGAATCAGGCTTTCGAGGTTATTCGCGGGTGAAAAGTACCGGCTAAACAAGATAAATGCAAAAGAAAAAGGTAGAAATTTGCTCTGCTTTGCGGTATGATTGAAGCACCGCAAAGCAGAAAAAACAACACGCTTTCAGGAAAGGAGGCATCCTATGCCGTTTCACACCATTGGAATCATTGGCGGTGCGGACAGTCCCACGGAAATTCTCCTTTCCGGCAAACGCTCCATCTGGGAGCTAGCCGCCAGTGTCATTTTTGCCGCCGTGATCATTGGCATTATTCTTTTTATCAGGAGTAAGAATCCATAACAAGGATTGCACTCCTCCGGGTTTTATTGCCCGGAGGAGTCTAGACTGTCGAAAAACCTTTAGTGGGTTTTTCGACAAATATTTGCAGTCTGCTGCGTGCATAATTTGTCCGCTTGAGGCGGACAAATTCCACACTGGCAGCCTGAGATGTATTTTCTGCCAGGTACACGCCCTGGCAGAAAATGATTTAATTTTTTTCGCCGCTTTTTGGCGGCGAACTCTGCGAGGCTTTTTTGACACGCTGACTCCTCCGGGTTTTATTGCCCGGAGGAGTCGCTTTTTTAATAGCCAAATTTCTCTGCGGTGTGCTTCATCATTTCCCGGATGGGCAGATGATAGGGGCAGCGCTCCTCGCACAGACCGCACTCAACGCACTCGCTGGCAGTGTGCGCCAGCGTAGCGTAGCGCTCTTTCGCCCAATCTGCCAGGCCGTAGCGGGAAAGGTACCCCTCAAACAGAAACGCGCTGGGGATGCTGATGCCCGCAGTGCAGGGGGCACAATAATTGCAGCGGCGGCAGAACTGAGTGCCCAGGCTATCCTTTACCTGCTGCATCTGCTCCCGCTCCTGCTGGGTCAGGGGCGCGGCATCCGCCACGGCAGCAGCATTTTCTTCTACCTCTTTTGGCTCTGCCATGCCGGGGATAACCAATGTCACGTTGGGGTTGGCTGCAATATAGCGCAGTGCCAGGCGGCCATCTTCGATGGCACCGCCAGCCAGGGGCTTCATGCAGATGAAGCCGATTTTCTTCTCGGCGCACTGAGCAATCAGCTCCTCCGCCTGATTTTCCACAATGTTATAAGGGAACATGATGGTTTCCACCCAATCGAGCTGCAGCAGGCGGCGGAACACCTCCACAGAGTGGGCTGTCACACCAATGTGGCCAATCTTTCCGGCCTGCTTTGCTTCCAGCATGGCCTCCAGTGCGCCGCCGGGGGCAAGAATCTGGTCAAGAGCAGCATCCGAAGGGTTATGGAACTGGTAAAGGTCAATGTAATTGGTGCGCAGATTGTGCAAACTGCGGTCAATGTCCGCTGCCATCTCCTCTTTTGCGGTAGCTCTGCCCTTGGTGGCAAGAACAAAATGCTCCCGAATGCCCTCCAACGCAAAACCCAGATACTCTTCGCTGACGGTGTAGCCGCGGGCGGTATCGATATAGTTCATGCCCTCCGCCATCATCACCCGCAGCAGTTCCCGCGTCCCCAGGGCATCAATGCGCTGAATGGGGATGCCGCCGAGGCCAACCCTGGACACCCGCAGGCCGGTTTTTCCAAGAATCCGATATTCCATTTTCATAATCTCCTTATTTTCCAAGCAATTTATTTTTCTCATAGGCCGCCGCCACACAGTCCATGGCTGCTCCCCGGAAACCGTGCTGCTCCAGCACCCGCACACCGGCAATAGTGCTGCCGCCGGGGGAGCAAACGGCATCCTTCAGTGCCCCGGGGTGCAGCCCGGTGGTGAGCACCATCTGCGCTGCCCCCGCCATGGTTGCCGCCGCATATTCCATGGCCTTTGCCCGGGGAATGCCACAGGCAACCGCGCCATCCGCCAGCGCCTCAATGAACAGGTACATATAGGCAGGGCCACAGCCGGACAGGGCACTGGCCGCATCAATCAGCCGTTCCTCCAATTCGTCCAGATGACCGGAATACCGCATATCCTGCAAAAATTCCTGAACCGTCTGCCGGGACACCTGTGCGTTGCAGCAATATTGGGTCATCCCCTCCCCTACTTCCACCGGTGTATTGGGCATGATGCGGATGACCGGCAGTGCACCACCTGCCATCTGCTCAATCTGCGCCATGGTCAGCCCCGCCGCCATGGTGACAAGCAGGGGCTTGCGGGCTTGCAGCACACGCTGCAGGGGGCGCAGCAAATCCGCCATCATGTGGGGCTTCACCGCCAGAAAAATGCGGTCACAGGTTTCTGCAATCTTCTCCGCAGAAGCATATTGAATGTCCAATTCAGCAGCAAGCGCCTTTGCCTTTCCGCTGCGGTCGGTAATGAGAATATCACTTGTCGTCTTGCGCAAGGCTTTTGCCAGTGCGCCGCCCATGTTGCCGCAGCCTAAAAATCCATACCTCATACTGCCCCTCCTTTACCGGATGTGTCCGTTTCCGTGGATAATATAATGATAGGTGGTCAGCTCCCGCAAGCCCATCGGGCCTCTGGCATGGAGCTTCTGGGTGGAAATGCCCATTTCGCACCCCAGCCCAAATTCACCGCCATCGGTAAACCGGGTGGAGGCGTTGACATACACCGCCGCACTGTCTACACAGGCTGTGAATTTCTGCGCCGCTGCTTTGTCCCTTGTGATAATGGCCTCACTGTGGCCGGTGGAATGCGCCGCAATGTGGGCGATTGCTTCCTCCACATCTTCTACACAGGCAACGGCAAGAATATAGTCCAAAAATTCCGTGTCAAAGTCCCTGTCCCCCGCAGCAGTGCCGGGGATAATGCTCTGGGCGAACGCATCCAGCCGCAGCTCCACTGGCTGCACCCGGTCTGCAACCAGGCGCTTATAAAGCTTGGGCAAAAATTCTTCAGCAATGGCTTTATCCACCAGCAGCACCTCCTCCGCGTTGCACACGCTGGGGCGGCTGGTTTTGGCATTTTCAATGATGTTCAGCGCCATCTGCTGGTCGGCACTTTTTTCCACATACACATGGCAAATGCCCGTACCGGTAGCGATGCAGAGGACGGTTGCATTGCGCACACAGGCGTTAATCAGCCCCGCGCCGCCCCGGGGAATCAGCAAATCCACATAGCCCTGAGCCGTCATCAGCGCCGTGGCAGAATCCCGGGAGGTGTCCGTCACCAGGTTCACCGCGTTTTCTGTGATACCCGCCTTTTTTAGCCCTGCTTTCAAGGCATCCACAATGGCAGCAGCGGAGCAGATTGCCTCTTTGCCGCCCCGGAGGATGCACACATTGCCGCTTTTCAGCGCCAGCGCAGCCGCATCACTGGTGACGTTTGGGCGGCTTTCATAGATAATGGCAATCACGCCCATGGGAACGGAAACCTTTTGGATGTTCAGCCCATCCGGGCGGGTGTGTTCTTCCAGCACCTGCCCTACCGGGTCGGGCAGCACAGCCACCTCCCGGATGCCCTGTGCCATTGCCTGAATCCGTGCCGGGGTCAGGCGGAGACGGTCCAGCATCACCGCGCTGATGTGTCCCTGGGCGGCGGCCAAATCCCGGGCATTGGCCGCCAGGATTTCTGTCTGCCGGGCTTCCAAGGCATCCGCCATGGCAAGCAAAGCTTCATTTTTCTGCTCGGTGGTCAGCTGCCCCACCGCTGATTTGGCATTTCTTGCCGCCGTCAGTAATGCCGTCATCGGTTTTGCTCCTTTCCGCCGGACACAAATCTTGTTCCAATCTGCTTCCCTTCCAGAATATCATACAGATGCTCCGGGTCATTGCCGTTGGCAATCACCATGTCACAGCCGCAGCCCATGCAGATTTCCGCCGCCTGTAGCTTTGTAATCATGCCGCCGGTGCCCTGCTCACTGCCGCTGACCCCGGCCAGTGCTTTCACGGAATCGTCCAGCACCCGCACCTCGGAAATCAAAGAAGCAGTCGCATCTTTGCGCGGGTCGGAGGTATAAAGGCCACCGATGTCCGACAGCAGCACCAGCAGCTGTGCCTTCACGCTTTCCGCCACAATGGCTGCCAGCGTATCGTTATCGCCAATCACGATTTCCTCTGTGGCGACGGTGTCATTCTCGTTGATGATGGGCATTGCCCCCAGCTCCAAAAGCTTATTGAGGGTATTGCTGAAATTGCGATGGCGCTTTTCGCTGGCCACATCTTCACCGGTAATCAGCAGCTGCGCCACAGTATGGTGATATTCGCCAAACAGCTTGTCATAGGTATACATCAGCTCACACTGCCCCACCGCGGCGGCTGCCTGTTTCGTTGGGATGTCTGTTGGGCGCTGACGCAGCCCCAGCTTACCAACGCCCATGCCAATGGCACCGGAGGACACCAGAATCACCTCATGTCCCGCGTTTTTGATGTCACTGACCACCCGGCACAGCTCTGCCACCCGCCGGATGTTCAGGTGACCCATGGCATGGGTCAGGGTGGATGTGCCAATTTTCACCACAATGCGCATCGTCATCCCTCCATCAAGGAAATTTGAGCTTATTATACACTCCCCCTTTTCGGAAATAAAGATAAAATTCCTTTTTTCTGCAAATTGCCGCAAAATTTTTTGCGCATTTGCGCCCATGCCCACTTTATATCGATGCCCTGCCGGATATGACGAAGATAGAACGGGCATTCTTTTAGAGTTGAAGGCGCTTCGCGCCGTGAATGTGCCCGTTGACATACTGTCAAAATCCAATGGTTTGGCGTACAGTATCGTCACCGGGCGGGTTAGGGCACCAACATATCCGTATGATGTCCGCAGCGTCACTGAAAAAACGTTGACTTTCGTCCATCTCCCCCATATAATGACTTTTGAATGACAATCAAAGGCGGTGAGCGCGCTTGGCGATTCTGAAATGTAAATACTGCGGCGGGAACATCTCCCCTTTCCCGGAAAACCAGCTGGGAACCTGCACCAGCTGCGGTGCAATGATGACGCTGCCCAAAAATACCGATAAGCAATATGCTTCTGCCTATAATGCGGGCAATTATTTTCGCAGAGCGGGGCAGTTTGACAAGGCACTGGCCATTTACCAGAAGCTTCTGTCCCAGGATGAAACCGATGCCGAAAGCTGCTGGTGCAGTGCCCTGTGCCGATTTGGCGTACAATATTACGAGGAAGACGGCGTTTACCACCCCGCCGTGCTCCGGCCAACCAGCGGAAACTTTCTGGAAAGCAGCGACTATCTGGCCGCCATCTCCTTCTCCGGCGGTGCCGTGCAGCTGCTGTATGAAAAGGAAGCCCGCCGCATTGCACAGGCCATGGCTGCGCCTGATTCCTCCGATGCCGGCATTCCAGAGGCTGCCCCTGTGACACCCCCACCGGAAGCATCCGTCCCTCCCGCACCGAACCCCAACGCCCCCCTGTCCCCCGCCGCCTTGGTGAAGCAGGGTTTTGAAAAGCTGGGGCAGAAGAACTGGGAGGAAGCGGACGGCTGTTTTGCCCAGGCATTGGAGAAGCAGCCCGAAAACGACATGGCAAGCCTCGGGCGGCTGCTGGCACAGTTTCGTTGCGCCACCCCCAAAGAACTGCCGAATTGCAGCCAGGATATCAGCCAAAGCGAATATTATGCAAAGGCGCTGCAATCGGCAAACGTTACCGTTAAAAAATACCTGCTTTCCAGCGTTAAGCAGATTCAGCGCAAATCTCAGCTTGATAAAATTGAAGCAGCCTACCTACAGGCCTGCACCGTCATGACAGCAGCCGCCAGCGAAGCGCAATACCGCCAGGCTGCCCAGCTGTTTGCCAAATTGAACGACTATAAGGATTCCAGAGCGCAGGTGCAGGAATGCCTGAAGCAAGCGGAGAATCTACGCAAGGACGGCATCTACCGCACGGCGATAAAGGCCATGGAGCACAAAAAGGCAGCGGAGGCTGCCGCCCTGTTCCAACAGCTCCCCGGCTGGCGGAATGCCGATACGTTGGCACAGCAGTGCCAAACCCTGCAAGCAAACCAGGCGCACCGCAAGGGACGACGGGTGAAATTCTTCCGGCGGGCAGCAATAACGGTGGCAGTGGTGGCTGCACTGGCGGTGTCCGGCCGTCTTTTTATCCAAGAATACTGGATTCCCCAGCAAAACTATGAGGCCGCCGAAACCATGCTGGAGGCAGGCAACCACGAAGAAGCCATTGAGGCATTTCAGGCACTGGGCACCTTTAAGGATTCGGCTGTACGGGCGCAGAACATTCAGGAGGACTGGTATCAGCAGGCAGAGGTTCTGCTGAACGCCGGTGACTCCAGCCGTGCCGCTGCCATCTTCGGTGGACTGCAGGACTACAGCGATGCCCGTGAGCGCAGCAACGCGCTGTGGGCCAGCATTGTGCAGCCGGAATATATCAGCGCCGGTGGCCGGTCTACCGCCGCCCTGCGGGTTGACCATATGGTAAACGCCGTGGGCAACGACCAGGAAAAGCAGTGCCAGGTGGGTTCCTGGCTGAATATCATCTCGGTCTCTGCCGGATGGGCTCACACGCTGGGACTGCGAGCCGACGGAACCGTAGTCGCCACCGGTTATAACGGCGATGGCCGCTGCAATGTGGACGACTGGCGGAACATGGTTGCCATTTCCGCCGGACAGTGGCACACCGTTGGACTCAAGTCCAATGGCCGGGTGATTGGCCTGGGCTGCCCCAATGACGGGCGCATTGATTTGGACGGCTGGCGGGATATCATTGCCATCAGTGCCGGACGGAATCACACCGTGGGATTGTGTGCTGACCGCACCGCTGTTGCCGCAGGCAGCAACGAGCGAAAGCAGTGCAATGTGGGCGGATGGAAAAATCTGCAAATGGTCTCTGCCGGAGGTGCCCATACCTTGGGGTTGACCCGGGACGGCAAAGTGCTTGTCACCGGCAGCAATGACGAAAACCAGTGCGATGTGCTGGACTGGGAAAACATCACCGCCGTTTCTGCCGGCTATTACCACAGCGTTGGACTGAAAGCGGACGGCACTGTGGTTGCCGTGGGACACAACGAGTACGGTCAGTGCAACGTCAGTGATTGGACGGATATTGTGGCCATCTCTGCCGGTGCCTGGCACACTGTCGGACTGAAAGCGGATGGCTCCGTAGTTGCGACCGGACTGGACAGCAGTGAGCAATGCGATGTACTGGGATGGGATAATCTGCTGGTTCCGTAACGATTGCCTCAGACCATCACAAATTCATTTCTCCATCAAAAACAATGCCCCCGGAAGCGGTTTGCTTCCGGGGGCTGTGCGTTTATTGAGGATGTGTCAATCAGGCAATCTCATTGACGGTGATGCTCACTTCGGGCATGGCCTCGGTGGAGTTGCTGACCTCGATTTCGCCGGAACGAATCTGCTCCTTCACTGCGTTGTACTCGTCAACGGTGAAGTGCTCCATGCTCCAGGTATCGGTGGGCAGACCCACATACTCGCCTTCCATCAGGCCAAAGTTAGTCACCTTGCCGCCATAGGTTTCCCATTCGCCCTTGTTCAGGGTGTCCAGCATCAGCTCGGTGACGTTTTGCAGCTGCTTCATGGCAGAGGTCACAATCAGCTTGGAGATATAGCTCTGGTCAACGTCAACGCCGATAACCTTGCCGCCGTTCTTCTCGGCTGCTTCCAGAGCGGAGGTGTAGATGCCGCCGCCGCAGGCAAACACAATCTCGGTGCCCTTCTGATACCAGCCTTCCATCTTGGCGGTGATTTCGGGGGAGCCGTTGAACTGGCCGCCGTAGGTGTAGTTCATTTCCACCTTGACATCCATTTCCTTGGCAGCGGCATCAGCGCCCTGCACGAAGCCGTAGCCATAGCGGATAACGGCGGGAACGGCCATGCCGCCCAGGAAGCCCAGCTTGGTGTAGCCTTCCTTCACGGCTGCGTAGCCAGCCAGGAAGCCGGCCTGCTCCTCGGAGAAGGTCATGCAGGCCACGTTGGCGCTGGGATCATAGAAGGTGCTGTTGTCCAGGGTCAGGTCACCGGCAGCAACGTCCACTGCGATGAAATACACATCGGGGAACTCGTCCTGCACGGTCAGAACAGTGGCGCCGAACAGGTAGCCGGGCATAACAACGACATTGGCACCCTCGTTGACGGCCTGCGCAACGGACAGCACGCGGGCATCGGTGGAATCTTCGGTGGGCTGATAGTAGGTGTACTCGATGTTATTTGCCTTGCACCATGCCTCCACGCCCTGCCAGCAGGCCTGGTTGAAGGACTCGTCATCAATGGTGCCCACGTCGGTCACCAGAGCGGCCTTGGTAATCACACCGGGAACAGGAGCCTCGGTAACGGTCTCCTCGGGAACGGTAGCTTCCTCGGTAGCTTCTTCAGTTGCTTCCTCGGTAGCTTCCTCGGTAGCCTCCTCGGTCACTTCTTCAGTTGCTTCCTCGGTAACCTCCTCGGTCACTTCTTCAGTTGCTTCCTCGGTAGCCTCCTCGGTCACTTCTTCGGTAGCTTCCTCAGCAACCACAGCGGGAGCATCTTCCTCAGCGGTTTCGTTCTGAGCATCGGCCTCTGCCGCAGGAGCAGGGGTAACGACAGTGACCTTGGTCAGATGGGTGTTGGCGCCATTGTACCAGTACAGGAAGCCCTCCACATCCACCACGTCGCCCACATTCAGAGCGCCAACGGCAGCATAGACCTCGCTGTCGGGGCCGGTCAGGTAAGCTTCCACGCAGAAATCAGCGGTCAGCTCGCCAATGGTGAAGGTAACATAGATATCGTCACCCGGCTCGCCGTTCTTGTACTCGACCTTTTCAACGGTCAGACCCTTGACGGAAACCAGCTCGTTCTGGTGGTCAATCAGGTTTTCCTGACCCAGCAGATCGGTCACGTCCACAGGCTCAGCAACGAAGCTGCCCTCAACAATTTCAAAGGTGGCATCCGTAATTTCAACTTCGCCAGCCCACTCGGACTTCACGCCCTTGACCAGCAGCTTGGTGCCGGGAACCAGCTTCTCTGCATCCTCTTTGGTGCAGGCCATGTTGTAGATGAAGTAAGCGCCGTCTTCGCTCTGAGCGTAAACGGTAATCTTACCATCCCACCAGGACTGATGTGCCTGGACATAGGTCTCAACGTACACTTCGCTGTCCAGCTCGGCAGCGATGTACTCTGCGTGAGTCATGGGCTGTGCGGGAGCTTCCGTAGGAGCTTCGGTGGGAGCCTCGGTAGGTGCTTCGGTGGGAGCCTCCGTGGGAGCTTCGGTAGGTGCTTCGGTGGGAGCCTCGGTCACCATCTCGGTTGCCGCCTCTGTGGGAGCCTCGGTTGCCTTTTTGCTGTCAGTGGTAGACGCGCAGGCAGCCAGGGACAGAACCATGCTCAGAGCCAGCAGGATTGCCAGAAACTTTTTCATGTTCATTCTCCTTGACCATTTTTTCTACACAGCGGGTACGCCGCTGCACATCCCTTATTATATACGAATCAGGAAAGAAATCAATCATTATTCACAAATTTTCCACATTATCTGATAATTCCACCGAAACTGCGCCGGAAATTGTCATTGTGTCCGCGGTAACCGTGCATTCCACCGCCATCACCTGCACGCCGCTTTCTTTTGCTGCCCACAAAGCGGCGGCAAAATCCGGGTCGGTTTTCTCATTGGGCCGAAGAAAGCGCACCTGCTCCATCTGAATCACAAACAGCACATACGCCCCATATCCCTCCTGGGCGGCCTTCATCAGCCCATGCAGGTGCTTGGTTCCCCGGGCGGTGGGGGCATCAGGGAACATACAGATACCGTCCTCCTCCAATGTAACCCCTTTTACCTCCAAAAAGCAGGGAATGCCATTCCGGGTAAAGGAAAAATCGAAGCGGGAATCGCCATGGGTGGTTTCCGCCCGCAGGTTTTCGATATTTCCCAGGCCGCCCTCTTGCAGCCATTGTGCCGCAGCCTTATTGGGTGCCTGGGAATCCATGTTAATCAGACGGCTCCCTTTCTCCACCGCAATCAAATCGAATTTAGTCTTCCGGGTTGGACTGTCAAATTCCTGGCAGTACACCTGCGCCCCCTTGGGCAGCAGTTCCCGGCAGCGACCGGTATTCTTGACATGGACGGTTTCAACTACGCCGTCAATCTCCACATGGGCAATGAAGCGGTTGGGTCGATCGATAAAAATGCCGGGCTTGATACCGGAGTAGGTCATAATCATTCCTTCCTTTGATGCAGCAGCGGACTCTTGACAGCATCCGCCATTTGAACTATAGTAATAACAAAAATACAGGAGTTTTTTTACATGGAAAAACGAAAGCTGGGCAACACCGGCATTGAAATGACCACCCTGGGCTTCGGCTGCGCCAGCGTGTGGGGAAAATCCTTGATTACCGACCAGCAGGCCACGGAGCTGTTTGAGCAGGCCTATTCGCTGGGCATCCGCTATTTTGACACCGGCTACAGCTATGGCCTTGCCGAAGGGCGCATCGGAAAAATCCTGAAAGAATCCAGCCTTGTCCGCCGGGAGGAGCTGGTCATCTCCACCAAATTCGGCACCAAGGTGGAGCATGGAAGGTATTTCCACGATTTTACCCCCCAGTGGGTATTCCCCAGTGTGGAGTCCAGCCTGCGAACCATGGGACTGGAGTATGTTGATTTGGTGATGGTGCATGGCCCCCAGATTGCCGACCTGACGCCCCAGTACCTCAAAGAGATTCACCGGCTCAAGGAGGAAGGACTGGCAAAAGCGGTGGGTGTCAATACCTTTGACACCGATGTGCTGGAATACATCCGGGACACCCAATGCGTGGATTTCGTCATGCCGGACTACAACATCATGCGGCAGGATCGGGAAGCACTGCTGTCCCAGCTCCACGAAAAAGGCATTGGCGTGATTGCCGGGGCACCGCTGGCGGAGTCCCTGTACACCAACCGGGTGTTCAAAATCCACAAGCCAAAGGATTTGTGGTATCTGGCACGGGCGCTGGCAAATCACCGGGGAAAAATCATTCAGGGGCAGAAATATCGCTTTGTCAACGATGTGCCCGGTCTGACCGGTGCCCAGGTGGTGCTGCGGTATGTTTTGGACAATCCCAATGTCACCTCCGCCGTGTTCGGCTGCACCACGCCGTCCCACCTGTCAGACAACGCCAAGGCAGCGGACATTACCCTGCCGCCGGACGTGACGGCGCGGATTAAAAACGCAGAAAAGTAAGAAGCTTGGTAGCTGCCTTCAATGATTGATACGGATGCCATCCGCCCTTGCGGCTGACCTTCTGGAAGATTTGGGTATTCCCCCAGGCTGCGGAGAAGTACTTGCCGCCGGTGACGGCATAAAGCGGTACAGGAAAGGATGCATTTGCACCGTTCCTTGTACCGCTTTTTTTCGCAGGATTATTCGACCGCAGCACCGAAGGGCATCAGCGCCAGTTTTGCCATTTTGAAGCTTTGCAGGCCAATGGAAATGCCAACAATGGTGACGCAGAAGATGCAGCCCATCACCAGGTAATACACTGCCAGCTCCCAGCCCAGCAGAACAATCCACAGAAGATTAACAAGGAAGCTGCCTGTCCCGCCGCCATAGATAACCTCTTTGCCGAAGGGCGAAGCCGTCAGCCCTGCCATTTTGAAGCACTGCATTCCCAGCGGGATGCCCACAATGGTGATGCAGCACAGCGCACCGGCAATCAGCCAGCCCAGCCCCGACCAAACGCCAATGAAAATGAACCAGATAATGTTGCCAAGTAAACTCATAATAAACCCTCCTTGCGGCAGTGCCGCATGATAATGACGCACTGGGCTTGTACCCATACGTCGGTTCCCGAACCTCCCCGGTAATGTACCGCTCAGAAACAGTCTTCGCACACCAACTGTAGGGGACGACTAGCAGTCGACCCGAAGCTAGTGGAATGGAGCCGCCCCTACAGCTCAAATGGAGGAAGCTGCTTCCATTCACCCCACAGCGTCATTAAAACAAGCTAATCTGGCTGGTGTCCGGCAAACTGCCAAAAGCACCTGCATCCTTGAGCATCTGGATGTGAGTCTTGGACACCTTGGGACAGGCCAGCGCCACTTCCTCAATGGAAATAAAGGTCTTCCCCTCCCGCCCATTCATCAGGTCCCAGGCTGCATTTTCGCCCAGACCGGAAATGGACACAAAGGGAGGCAGGAGCTTGCCGTCCTGAATCAGGAATTTGGTGGCATGGCTCTTGTAGATGTCAATGGGCAAGAACTCAAATCCCCGGATGTAATACTCATACACCACTTCCATGGTGGTGAGCAAATCCTCATCCTTGTCCGTGGCGTTTTCGTTGGAGGTAATGGCATCCATGTTGGACATGATGGCCTCCTTGCCCTGGGTCATCAGCACCGCATCAAAGCCGCCCTTCTGGCTGCGGCGGTAAAAATAGGCCGCATAGAACGCCAGCGGGTGATAGACCTTAAACCAAGCAATGCGGAACGCCATCATAACATACGCCACGGCGTGCGCCTTGGGGAACAGGTATTTTATCTTCTTACAGGAGCCGATGTACCAATCGGGAACGCCGGCATCAATCATTTCCTGCTCTGCCCCCTCCGGCAGTCCCCTGCCCTTTCGCACCGCCTCCATAATTTTGAAGGAGCGCTTCTCCGGCATTCCGCAGGAGATGAGGTAAATCATAATGTCGTCACGGCAGCCGATGGCCTGGTCAACCGTTGCGGTTTTGGAGGTAATGAGATCCTTGGCGTTGCCCAGCCACACGTCGGTGCCATGGGAGAAGCCGGACAGCCGCAGCAGGGTATCAAACCGGGTGGGCATGGTGTCCAGCAGCATTCCACGGGTAAACTTGGTGTTAAACTCCGGAATGGCAACAGCGCCGGTGGGTCCGAGAATTTTGTCATTCTCATAGCCCAGCTCCTTGGAGGAAGTAAAAATGGACATGGTGCGCTTGTCGTCCAAGGGAATGGTTTTGGCATCCACCCCGGTCATATCTTCCATCATACGAATCATGGTGGGGTCATCATGCCCCAGCATATCCAGCTTCAGCAGGTTTTCTTCCATGGAGTGATATTCAAAATGGGTGGTAATCTGGTCGGCATTGGGGTCATCCGCCGGGTGCTGCACCGGGCAGAAATCCCATATCTCATTTTCCTGGGGGATAACCACCAGACCGCCGGGGTGCTGTCCGGTGGTACGGCGCACGCCCACGCATCCGGCGGCAAGCCGGGCCTCCTCCGCCCGGTTGGCGCTTTTGCCCCGCTCGGACAGGTATTTCTTCACATAGCCAAAGGCGGTTTTCTCCGCCACGGTACCGATGGTTCCGGCACGGAACACATGGGATTTTCCGAACATCTCAATGCAGTAGGCGTGGGCCTTTGCCTGGTATTCGCCGGAAAAGTTCAGGTCAATATCCGGCACCTTGTCGCCGCCGAAGCCCAGAAAGGTCTCGAAGGGGATATTAAAGCCGTCCTTTTCAAATTTGGTGCCGCACTTGGGGCAGACTGCATCCGGCAAATCTGCGCCGCAGCCATAGCCCTTGGGCACATCGAAGGTAGCAAACTTACATTCCGGATTGGGGCAGCGATAGTGGGGCGGGAAGGAATTAACCTCCGTGATGCCGGACATATACGCCACAATGGAGGAGCCAACCGAGCCACGGGAGCCAACCAGATATCCATGCTCCAGACTGTTCTGCACCAGCTTCTGCGCCGACATATAAATCACATCGTAATGGCAGTTGATGATGTCATGCAGCTCCGTCTCCACCCGCTTGGTCATCAGTTCCGGGGGATTGTCGCCATAGAGTCTTCGGAACTTGCCGTAAACCAGCCGCTCCAAATCCTCCACAGAATTTTCAATCTTGGGGGCAAACAGATTATGGGGAACAGGGCGCAGGCTCTCGCACATATCTGCAATCTTGTTGGGGTTGGTGACTACAATCTCGTAGGCCTTTTCCTCCCCAAGATACTTAAATTCCTCCAGCATTTCATCGGTGGAGCGGAAATACAGGGGATTGGGCTTATCTGCGTCCTCAAAGCCCTTGGTTGCCAGCAGAATATGACGGAAAACCTCATCCTCCGGGTTCAGAAAGTGAACGTCGCCGGTGGCAACCACCAGCTTGCCCAGTTCCTCGCCCAGACGGACAATGGTGCGGTTGAAATTCCGCAAATCCTCCATGTCCTTTGCTATGCCCTTGTCCAGCATAAACCGGTTATTTGCCAGCGGCTGAATTTCCAGGTAATCATAGAAGGAGGCAATGCGCTTCAGCTCATCCTCGCTTTTGCCATCCAACAGCGCCTGAAACAGTTCGCCCGCCTCACAGGCGGAGCCGATAATCAGCCCCTCCCGCATCTCCAGAATAGAGGATTTGGGCATCCGGGGCACTCGCTTGAAATATTTCAGGTTGGAATCGGAAATCAGGTGATAGAGGTTTCGCAGACCCACCTGATTCTTTGCAAACACGATAATATGCCGGGCATGGCGGTCGGTCACCCGCCCCTTGGAGCGCAGGGCAATCATGGAGGGATTCACCGCTTGGAGGGTATGGACATCCAATTCCTCCTCCATCTTCGTCATGAGCCGATCCATGATGAGGCCGCAGGTTTTGGCATCGTCCCCCGCCCGGTGGTGGTTGAAGTCCGGCAGATTCAGGGCATTGGACACGATGTCCAGCTTGAATTTGCTCAGGTGGGGCAGCATATTCTGCGCCAGAATCAGGGTATCCACCGCGGTGAAGCCGTAGGGATAGCCCAGCTTTTCGCAAGCCACCCGGATAAAGCCGGTGTCGAAATCGGAATTGTGTGCCACCAGCACCCGGTTGCCGATGAACTCCAGAAATTTTGGCAGCACCTCCTTGAGCTTGGGCGCTCCCGTCAGCATATCGGGGGTGATGCCGGTCAGCTCCACAATCTTGGGGCTGAGGGGCATTTCCGGGTCCACAAAGGTCTGGAATCGGTCTACCTCCTGTCCCCGCTTCAGAATCACCGCACCGATTTCGATGATATGGTCATTTTTAGAGCTTAGGCCGGTGGTTTCCAGGTCAAATGCCACATATTCCTCATCAAAGTCCATCTTCTGGCTGCCATGCACCACAATCCGGTCGTCCACATCGTTGACATAATAGCCTTCGCAGCCATAGAGAATCTTGATGTTCTGATCCGTCCCTGCCACCTTTGCCTTGGAGGCGGCCTTCATGGCATCCGGGAAGGACTGGGCAACACCGTGGTCGGTGATGGCAATGGCCTTATGCCCCCAGGCGGCAGCCTGCTTCACGGCAGCTGCCGTCTCCGTCAGGGCATCCATGTTACTCATGGTGGTATGCAAGTGCAATTCCACCCGCTTTTCCCCGGGGGCGAGATCCTTCCGCTTGGGGAGGCTGCCCGGCATCATGGCATAGGGCTTGAGCACCATGTCGTTTTCAAATCGGTCTTCAATCAGCTTTCCCTGCACCCGCAGGACGGAGCCAATCTGCACATTTTCAATAATGGGCTTTGCCTCCTTGGCTTCCAGGAAGCGGCTGACCCGGATGGAATTGGTATTGTCCGTCATATCGAACTTCACCACATAGGCATTGCGCTTGGTCAGCTCCTTATGGTCAACGGCAAAGACCCTGCCCTCCACGATAATGGTGCCCATGTCCATGGACATATCCTTCATGGGCACGCTGGTGCCCCGGAAGGGCTTTCCATAGAAAGCGGCACTGTCCGCCGCCTCCACCCGGGGGGCAGATGCCTGCTGTCTGGCCTGCACCAGCGGGTAACGTTCAATCTCCCGCTGCTGCATGGCCTCAATGGCATCGAACAAAGCCTTGCCCTCCAGCGCGCTGCCTGCCTCCACGGTGATGGTCACAGGGGCGGCAAATCGTTCCCGCAGGGACTGCTGCACCTGGGGAATCAGCTCCTCAATGGCATCCTTGCCATTGGCACGAAGCTTGATGGTCAGCTTTTCCCCCTCCCATTCCCAGGCAGCACCGGCAAGAGACCCCCGGGTGATGGAGTTGCTGTTGACAAAGAGCATCATCAGCTCCTCGGGCTGGATTTTATGCAGCTCGGATGCCGGGTGGGTGACGGTGATGCTGATATCAGCAAGGCCGTACAGCAATGCCACGTCCCGCTCCATGGTTTCCAACAGCTTTTGGGGAATATAGTGCTCGCTATGGGCAGCCACATGAACGGTACGACTTTCCGCATGGATGTCCGCTGCCACAATGGCCGCCTGGGAAAGAGCCTCGGCAATTTCATCAGGCGGCGTATAGTCGGAAAACATATCCAGTAAGTAAATTTGTTGTTTCATCTTTTTAATAACGCTACGGGCGGCAGTGCCGCCGGACAATGACGCTACGAAGTTTGTACGGATACGGTCGTTCCCTGACCCGCCCGGTGACGATGTGACTCAGGAACCGTGAGGATAAAAGGGCTGCTCTGTAGGGGGCGACTAGCAGTCGACCCGCTGGCACGAAGTGCCCCTGCCCCCCTGGAAGGGTGTTGCAGAGCGCAGCGAATCTTTCAAAATTATGATTGCCAGGGGCAATCATCCCACTGTTAAAAGGTGGTTGAGCGTTAGCGAAACCGGAGGGGTTTGTTCGTCAACTGAGTAAGAAAACCCCTCCGCCTCACGTTCGTTCGGCACCTCCCCTTTCAGGGGAGGCGAGGCGGCTACGCCGCAACGGGCGGCTTACCTATGCTTCTCTTAACAGCTTAGCCGCCCCTACAGCCTGCGCATTTACATCTTCTCAATTCGTTCCAGCAGGGCGGGCAGCAGCTGGTCATAGGGAAGTCTGTCCACCTGGACACCCTTTTCAAAAATCATGCCCCAGCCGTCGCCACCGGCGATGCCGATGTCCGCCTCCCGGGCTTCGCCGGGACCGTTGACGATACAGCCCATGACCGCCACGGTGATGGGCTTCTGGCAATCCTTGAGCGCTGCATCCACCTGGTTGACAAGTCCAATGAGGTCAATGCGGGTTCTGCCGCAGGTGGGGCAGGAGATAATATCCACGCCCTCTTTGCGCAGTCCCGCCGCCTTGAGGATATCCTTGGCGGCGTAAACCTCCTCCACCGGGTCATCCGTCAGGCTGACCCGCAGGGTATCGCCAATGCCATCCAGCAGCAGCGCACCAATGCCCATGGCAGACTTGATCAGTCCCTGGCGCACAGGTCCGGTTTCGGTCACGCCGATGTGCAAGGGGTAGTCACATTTGCTGCGGAACAGTCGCGCCGCTGCCACCATATTGGGCACATGGGAGGACTTCATGGATACGCAGGTATCATAAAAGCCCTGCTTTTCCAGCAGCTCCAGATGCTGAAAAGCGCTCTCCACCAGCGCCTCCGGGGTGGGATGGCCGTACTTTTCCAGCAAGGTCTTATCCAGGCTGCCGCCGTTGACACCAATGCGGATGGGGATATGCTTTTCCTTGCACACATCCACCACTGCCTTCACCCGATCTTCCCCGCCGATATTGCCGGGATTGATGCGAATTTTGCTGGCACCGCCCTCCGCAGCCGCAATGGCAAGCTGATAGTCAAAATGAATGTCCGCCACCAGAGGCAGGGGACTTTCCTTGCAGATTTCCGCAAAGCCCCGGGCTGCCTCCCGGTTGGGCACGGCCAGCCGGGCAATCTGGCAGCCAGCGGAGGCCAACTGCTTAATCTGGCGGAGGGAGCCCTCCACATCAGTGGTTTTGGTATTGAGCATGGACTGAATGGCCACCGGTGCGCCGCCGCCAATGGGCACGTTGCCAACCATTATCTGTCTGGTCATTTCTGTTACCCCCTGAAAATCTGAATTACATCTTTGAACATAATCACAATCAGCAGTGCAAACAGCACCAAAGTGCCCGCACTCTGGATATACCCCTCGTACCTGGGGTTGACCTTTTTCCGGGTAACGCATTCAATCAGGGTGGTCAGCAGAACACCCACCGCCCGTGCACCGTCCAGGCCGGGGATGGGCAGCAGATTCATCACACCCAGATTTACCGTAATCAGGCCGCCGAAGGAAAGCATATTCAGCAGCGCATAATAAAAGCTGCCGGACTGGTTGGCCGTCTCGCTCATCATGGCCACAATGCCCACCGGGCCGCTGAGATCCTTCACGCTGGCTTTTCCGTTGAACAGCATTTGCAGACTGATGCGCACCATGCGGACATTGCTGAGGCAGGCATTCCAGGTCTGGGAAATCAGGGTCTTGAGGCTGCGGTCAACCGCCCCGAAGCTAAAGCCATAGCGCAGGGATGTGCTGCCGTCCTCATTGACAAATTCCCGCTTTTCCATGGCGAAATTCTTCAGCTCTACCTTCTGGCCGTTCCGCAGCACCACCAAATCGTGGCGTTCTTCGGGATTGGTGTGGGGGTTTGCATTGGCGGTGAGCACCAGGTTAAAGTCGCTGTACATATATATGCGCTCGCCGTCCAGCTTGAGGATGCGGTCGCCCTCCATCAGCCCCGGCGCATCCTCTGTCGCTGCCAGGGCACTCCCCTGCTCAATGGCCGCAACCACCGGCACGTTGTACGCCTTCTGGGGCGCAAAGAAGATAGCAAACAGCACCAGTCCCGCCAGCAGATTCATTATGGGGCCGGCAACCAAAATCACCAGCCGCTTCCACCAGGCAGCAGCACAGAAGGAGCGGGGATTTTCCCGCCCTTCGCCGTCCTCCCCCTCCATCTCGCAGTAGCCGCCCAGGGGAATCAGGCGAATGGCATAGAGCGTCTCACCCTTCTGCTTTTTCCACAGGGCAGGACCCATGAACATGGAAAATTCATTGACCTGCACATGAAAGAGCTTTGCAGCAGTGAAATGCCCCAGTTCATGAATAAAAATCAAGAGACTGAACAGAATAATGCCAAAAATTACGCTGAAAATTGTCATAAATTGCCTCGCTTTGTGTTAGTAAAAGGAAAATGCCAAACGGTCTTACACCAATGCCTCCTGGGATTTTCGGACGGCCTGCCGCGCCAGATGATCGGCTTCCAGAATCTCCTCCAATGTGGGATTCTGAATGAAGGGAACCTGCTCCACCGCCTGAGCAACCAGCCGGTAAATATCATAGAATCCAATTTTGTCCGCCAGGAACAGGGCGACCGCCTCCTCGTTGGCGCCGTTCATGGCCGGACACGCCGTGCCGCCCCGCTTGGCGCACGCCATCGCCAGCGCCAGGCAGGGGAACTTCTCTAAATCCGGGTGGCAGAAGGTCAGCGCCGCGCACTGGGTCAGATCCAGCTTGGGCGCGGGGGACTCCATCCGCCGAGGATAGGTCAGCGCCAGCTGAATGGGCAGCCGCATATCCGGTGCGCCCAGCTGTGCCATCACGGCACCGTCAGTGAACTCCACCAGGCTATGGACAATGCTCTGCCGGTGTACCAGCACCTCTACCTGCTCCAACGGAACCCGATACAGCCGCATGGCCTCGATCACTTCCAGCCCCTTATTCATCAGGGTGGCGCAGTCCACCGTAATCTTCGGCCCCATTTTCCAGTTGGGGTGACGCAAAGCGTCTGCCTTGGTCACATACTTCAGGTCTGCGGCATCCATGTCAAAGAAAGGGCCGCCGGAGCAGGTCAGCAGGATTTTCTTTACCTCTCTGCGGTCTGTGCATCCCATGAGGCACTGGAAGATGGCAGAGTGCTCGGAGTCCACCGGAACAATTTCCGCCCCCCATTCTTCCGCCTCGGCCATCACCAGCTCACCGGCGCAGACCAGCGTCTCTTTGTTGGCAAGGCCAATGCGCTTTCCTGCCCGAATGGCAGCCAGGGTAGGCTTCAGACCCACCATGCCCACAACGGCGGTAATGACACAATCCGCCTCTGGAATGGTCGCCGCTGCAATCAGTCCATCCTCGCCCCAGGCGACCTGGGTTTTTTCACCGGTCAGCGCCGCCTGCAATTCCTGCGCCGCCTCCCGGGTTGCCATTACCGCCAGCTGTGGGTGGAACTGGCGGCACTGCTGTGCCATCAGCTGCACATTGGTTCCAGCGGTCAGCGCTGCAACCTGAATCTCCTTGAGGTTTTCAATGACGTCCAGGCTCTGCCGTCCAATGGAACCGGTACTGCCCAGAATACTTACACATTTCACCATTTCATTTCACCACCGGCATCAGTAAAATCAGTGCCTCCACCAAAGGAGCAACCGTCACCATGGAATCGAAGCGGTCATAAAAACCGCCGTGGCCGGGAAGCAGTGTTCCGAAATCCTTGATGCCGGACATCCGCTTGACCACGGAAAAGCACAGGTCGCCGAAAACGCCCACCGCACTGCCCACCAGGCCATAGAGCATGGCTGCACCATAGTCCACCTGGAACTTGAACACCAGCTGCAACACCACGGCATAAATAAGCATACCCAGCATGGCGGCAACAATTCCACCGGCTACGCCCTCCACACTTTTGTTGGGACTGATGACCGGAGCCAGCTTATGCTTGCCGAACATGGAACCCACAAAGTAAGCGCCGCCGTCGGACAGAAACGCAATCAAAAATGGAATTGCAATCAGATAGCGGCCAGAGGTCATGGTGAGAATCCGAATAATGGCGGACAGCAGATACGGAACAACCGCGCCGGCAAAGAAGCAGGAGGCAATCATCTCGATATCCACCTTGACGTGGTTTGCCATCATCTCCGAAAACAGCAGAATCCAGAAAATCAGCAGCCCCAGCATTGCCACACTCCGCTCTGCGCCGTACAAACTCCACAAAGAGACTGCAAAGGCCATGACCGCGGAATACAACACCATTCTCAGATGGCGCACCAGGCCAGTGACATACAATAGCTCATACACACCCACCGCCAGCAGCAGCCCCCACACAACGGCGGCTACAATGGTCGGGGCAACCAGAGCCACCAGAATCAGCACCGGAATCAGGACGGCAGCCGTTATAATACGTTTTTTCATGAATTATGCTCCTCCGAACCGACGGTTGCGCCGGTGATATTCTTCAATGGCCTTGTCCAGATGCTCCGGGGTAAAGTCAGGCCACAGCACATCCATGAACACATATTCCGAGTAGGCGGACTGCCACAGCAGAAAATTGCTGATGCGCTGCTCCCCGGAAGGACGAATAATCAGCTCCGGGTCGGGCACACCGGCAGAATAGAGATAGCCGGACAGTACGTCCTCTGTCAGCTCTGCGGGGTCAGCCTTTCCGGCGGCCACGTCCTGCATATACATCTTGACGGCGTGGATGATTTCATCCCGCCCGCCGTAATTCAGGCAGAAGTTCACCTGAACATCATAATCCGCCGACTGCATCTCTGCCCGCTGGCACAGCTTCTGCAAATCCGGACTGAGCCGGGACAGGTCGCCGAAGAACTTAAACCGGACGCGGTTTTTCTCCATGTCCGTCAGGGCTTCCTCTAAGTATCTGCGCAGCAGCTTCATGATGCCGGACACCTCATCGGCAGAGCGTCTCCAGTTTTCCGTGGAGAAGGCATACACCGTCAGGTACTCCACGCCCAGACTGCGGCAATAGTTTGCAATCCGGCGGAAAGCCTCCGCACCGGCGGCATGACCCGCAGTTCTGGGAAGCCCCCGCTTTTTCGCCCAACGCCCGTTTCCGTCCATAATAATGGCAATGTGACGGGGCGGTGCCAGCTTTTGTGCTTCCGGTTTTATTTCTTGTTTTGTCTCAAACAGTGGCAATGTGCGCACCTCTTTCTGAATTTTTCCATACACTATAAAAAGCTGAAAATAAAAAAAGCCCTGAAAAGGGAGGATGCCAGACAGAGGGCTGCCTGGCAATTATGAAAAAAGTATATTCAAATAGTATTAAAATACTGAGAAAATGACATATGTATTAGGTGTCAATGAAATATTTCTGCAACATTTTTGACATTTTGAAGTATAAAGGGGAAAAATGAATTTGGCATGATGAGCGAATGAAAGTTTTTTGAATGTATCATGAATAAAATATGAACGCATCGAAAGACAAACGCAGAGCATTTTGCACATTCCGAGATGCCAGAAAATATCTGAAAAAAGTATTTGACAAATGCTGGAAAATGTGTATACTGTTTCTTGTAAGAACAAAGGCGTTCCGTTTATACGGAGCGCCTTTTTGTTCGCCGTTTTCCAATTTCTTACATACATTTTTCGACAGAAAGCCCCATTTCCCGGGGCTTTTTGTTATGAATGAAAAGAATAGTACGGACTTTTGGGAATTTTGACGAAAAAAGGCAAAGAATTTCAAAAATATTCCTGTTTAAATTGCACAAGAAACTGGTTCAAGGTTGACAGTAAAACAGATAAAATATATAATAAAGATACTTATTTCGTGAGAAAAAATTGTGCTTTAACCACAAAAAAATTTCTTCGAAAAACAAGAAAACGATCGACGGGCGGGAGACGGAAGCTGCATACGGATTCCCGGTGTCGAACTTATGAAAAGGAGGATTTAAATGGGAAAGAATGTGAAAAAAGTCATTAGTCTTGTACTGGTTTTTGTCATGATTTTAACTGGCATGACCTTTAACGGACTTGATGCAAAGGCAGCAGGTGCTGCAAATGACACTTCAGCAGCAGAATATGAAATTTATCCAACCCCGAGAAGTGTTGTTTACCAGGATGGTAGTTTTACTCTGGCAGATAAGACAAACGTTGTCTGTGACGGCACGATCGATGAGGCGACACAGAAACGTCTGAACGAAGTACTGGCTGTTCAGAATATTACAGGAAACGTGACAGATGCAGTAGCTTCAAATGGAATGAACGTACTGGTCGGAACAAAAGGTTCTGATGGGGCAGTTGAAAAATGGTTTAATGACCATGTTACTTATGCAGATGGTCTGTTTGACAAGAGAGATGCATATGTTCTGGCTATCCAGGACAATATGATCGCAGTCCTTGGTAAAGACACCGATGCAGCATTTTACGGACTGAGCTCGCTGAAAATGATTTTTAACCAGGTGACAGAAAAAGCCGTACGCAAACTTCAGATCGAAGATTACGCATCCGGTCAGTACCGTGGATTTATCGAAGGCTACTATGGTATTCCGTGGTCTGTGGAAGATCGTATCAGTCTGATGAAGTTCGGCGGCGATTTCAAGATGAATATGTATATCTATGCACCGAAGGACGAGCCATACCACAATTCACAGTGGCGTGAGCTCTATCCGGCAGACAGACTGGAAGAGATCAGACAGATGGTGCAGGCAGGACAGGATTCCAAGTGCCGTTTTGCATGGGCAATTCATCCGTTTATGCACAGTGCTATCACAGCCTCCACTTATGAGGCAGACCTGAAGGTTATCATTGCAAAATTTGAACAGCTTTACAGCGTTGGCGTACGTCAGTTTGTACTTTCAGCAGATGATGCGGGAGGAAAAGTAAGCCTGCATGCACAACTTTGCAAAGATTTGTCTGAATGGTGCAAATCCAAAGGCGATGTTTATAATCTGTGTTTTGTGCCGCAGGTATACTGTGCAGGAGCAGTAGGATGGAGCAACTGGAATGAAGGAGAAGCCCGTACAGTTGCAAACTACTTCAAACATTTTGAAAGTCTGCCGGATGTAGAACTGATGTGGACAGGCGAATCTGTATGTTATCCGGCAAGACAGAGTACTTTCAATAATTTTAAAAATTCTTATACAAACGGCAGGGAGGCATTTATGTGGCTGAACTGGCCGGTAAATGACGTAAACCACGCACGTTTGGTTATGGGTCCTGGAGAGAGTGCAATCCTTGAAAAAGGTCTGACAAACTTCATGGGTATTGTAACGAATCCGCTGGAACAGGCAGAAGCTTCCAAAACAGCATTGTTTGCAATCGCTGATTTTGCATGGAACACAGCTGATTTTGATGCAGAGGAGAGCTGGGCTGACGGCTTCAAGTATATCGATGGCGGAGCATCAGAATCTCTGCATGAGCTGTGCAAACATATGACAAACCCGAGTCCGGGTGGTATCACAGCTATGGGAGAGTCTGTGGAACTGACTCCGTATATCAATGCATTCAGGACAGCATACAACAGCAACGCAGATCTGACTGAGTCCGGAAATGCACTGGTGGAACAGCTGCAGAAGATTGCAGAAGCTGCAGAAGATTTCCAGATCAACGGAACAAACGAAAACCTGAAAGAGGAGATGAAACCTTGGGTGGATTCTCTGAGATATCTCTCCAGGGCAAGTATTGGATTTGTCAAGACTGCAATGGCACTTAAAACAGGCGATGACGATGCAGTGTGTGCAAATTATGTTAGTGCAGAAAACAATTACAAACTGTCCCAGAACTGTGCGGCACCTCAGCTGAACGGCACTATCATGGCAGAAGCCGGAGCTATGAAGATCATGCCGTTCGCAGCACAGATGGAAAATTATGTGAAGAAAGCAGCACTGAAAGTGCTGGATAATACGTTCAGCGGCGGAAATAATACTTCCGGCGGTGGCACAGAGACCGGCGAGAAGAGGCTGATATACAGCGGACTTGGTGGATTCTATCAGGGAAATGCAGGCAATGTTATCGATGGAAATGACAGTACCTTTGCATGGTTTAATGCAAGTGTTACTGCAAATGGATACATTGGGCTGGATCTCGGTGCAGCTTATAAACTTGGCAAAGTCCGCATCCTGCAGGGAAGAACTCAGACAGATGGAGATATTTTCTCACAGGGTATCCTGGAGTATTCCCTGGATAATGAAAACTGGACACAGGTTGATGGTACTTATGGAACAAACGAGATCAACGTGGATCTGACAAACCACTCCCTGAAAGCTCGCTACATCCGTCTGCGTACACCGGCTGCAACAAACAAATGGTATGCAATCCGTGAATTCCAGACAGAGACTTTCCCGGCAGATGAGTATGCATACACCAACACAGAAACTTACAAAGAGACAATTGTAACGATCAATAAAAATGAGGCTGCAATTCCGGAAGCCAAAAATGTTATCCTGAAAAACGGTGAGTACATTGGTATTGATTTCGGAAATGTACGTGAGATCAGCACGATTGCAGCAGATTACACAAACAAAGATAAGGTAACCTTTGAGTACAGCTATAATGGATTCAACTGGTATCCGGTTGATACCGAAAAAGGCATGGATGCAAAATACATCCGCTTCATCAACAAAGGGGAAGCAGATGTGACCTTTGATATCAATTCCGTAAGCCTGACGAACACCGATGCAGACAAGACTATCTTTGCAGAACCGGCAGGCGTGGAAGGATTTGATGCAAAACAGGCAATTGATAATTCTTTAACAACTATGTTCAGGGCAGGCGAAGGTGCAGGAACTCTGACTTACCGTCTGGATGCAGGTGTAAAAGACAGCCTTTACGTCATTCAGGATGGAGAGGAGATTTCCAATGCAAAAGTTTCTATCCATACCAATGCAGGTGAATGGGTAGAAGTCGGTACCCTGTCCAAATCGTTGAATGTCTTCAAGAATCTGGTATTCTATGATGGTATCAATGAAGTGAAGATCACATGGGATGGCACAGGAGCAGCTCCGGCAATCTATGAAATGTATACAAAAGAATCTGATTCTACAGCAGAAAGTGCACTGACAGATGCAATCAGTGCGGCAAAAGAGCTGGATGAAGATCAGTATACCGCAGAATCTTATGCAGTTCTGAAAGCAGCGATCAAAGCAGCAGAAGCAGTAGCAGCAAAAGAAAATGCAACCGTTGAAGAAAAAGCAGCAGCAGTCAAAGCACTGGATGATGCCATTGCACAGCTTGTAAAAAGAGAGAATCAGCCGGCAGATGACGGTTATAAAAAATTGCTTCCGGCAAATATGACAGGTGCCGCAGACAGTGAAGAGTTGACAGGCGAAGGAGCTGGAAACGGTATCATAGCAGCAGCACTTGACGGTGACAGCAGCACATACTGGCATACAAACTGGAATGACAACAGCAAACCGAAGGCACAGTATTCCAACGGAACACTGACCGGCAACAACAATTATACGATCACTCTGGATAAGGCATATACAGTAAAAGCACTGACCTATCTCCCGAGACCGGAAAGAGACAAAAACGGTGTTATCAAAAACGGTGCCGTAACAGAAGCAAACGTTTATGTATCCACTGATGACGGAGAAACTTATACAAAAGTAGCAAATGTAACATGGTCTTATGAAGGAGAAAACATCCCGACAGAGAAGAGTGTTGAGTTCGAGCCGGTTGCAGGCGTAACCCATGTAAAATTTGAAGCAATCCACAGCGAAGGTGCAGAACCGAATATGTTCATCAATGCAGCAGAGCTGAACGTTCTTGCAAAATTTGTGGAGGCACCGAAAGAAGAAAATGTGCTCGAAGCACCGGAAATCACTGTGACTGCACCGGCAGCAGGTGAGACATCCGCAGATGCAGTCGTATCTTCATCAAAAGAAGGCAAACATTTTGCAACCGTTGCAGACCAGGCTGTAGATCCGGCAACACTGACGCTGAATGATAACGTTCAGGTATCCTACAGTGATGGATGGGGATATTCCGGATACGTAACGGCAGAGAATGATGGAACAAACAACGGAAAATTTGATGTTTCCGGAGAAGACAAAGCAATGTTTATCCGTTTCCGTATGAAATCAGATGAGATCACAGGAAGCGGTACATATCAAATGCTTGGCAAGATGGATGAGCAGTATGGTATTCAGCTGAAGAGCAGCAGCGTTCTTGTATATGCGTGCGATGCAAAAGGTTCCTGGGTTGAGAGCAGCTGTGCGATTGATTCCGGATTCTGGAATAAATGGCATGATATTCTGGTAGTATTTACCGGTACAAAGATGCAGATCTATGTGGACGGAAAAGCCGGAACACCAACATCCGGAAGAGCAAATGCAAGCGATGATTACGAAGTAACACTGAAATCTTACAGCAGCAGTACCTTTACAACTGGTTATAACATCAGCAAAGATCTTAGTGCCTCTGCAACACCTCCATATGCCGGACTGCTTTCTGACATCCGCATTTACAGTGGAAAAGATTACTCTGATAATCTGCAGAAATCTTATGCAGTGACAGCACACGCACTGGATCAGGCAACACCGTCTGTAAACATAGCTCTGACACCGTATACAACATACACAACCTGGTATAAAGATGGCAAAGAAACAGAAGCCGGTGCAGCTTTTGAAGCAAATGCAGACTATGAAGTAAAAACAGTTCTGACAGCAGTTGGTGATTACCGTTTTACAGACAGCAGCAAACCGCAGAGCATCAGACTTTCCGATGGAACAGAGGTTACACCGAAAGTAAAAGTTGCAGCAGATTACAGATCAATGACGGTTTCTTATCATTTTGAGACACCGGAAGTATCATGTAACTGTGAAATCACAGATGTTGTATTTGAAAATCAGACCATTCAGATGGCGGCAGCAGATGCAACTAAAACATTGAAACTGGATGCAAAGGCAACCGCAACAAACTGTGCGGTACATGAAAAGAATATCACTTATACGTATGCACTGATAGATGCCGGCACAACAAAGGCGGTTCTGGAAGGCGATGTACTGACGGTAAGTGCAGCAGGAACAGCAAAAGTAAAAGTGGTTGCAGAACTGAACGGAAAAACAGCAGAAAAAGAGATGACGGTTACCGTAACATCCGACAAAGCAACAGAAGCTTCCAAAACAGAACTTGGCAATAGTGTAAATAATGCAAAAGCAATTGACAAGACACAGTATACCGATGATTCTGTAAAAGGACTGGAAAAAGCAATCGCAAATGCAGAAACCGTACTTGCAAAAGAAAATGCAAGCGAAACAGAAGTGGCAGCAGCAAAGAAAACACTGCAGAAAGCAATCGATGCTCTGCAGAAAAAAGATGCAGTTGACAAAGACAAAGAAGAAGCACAGAAAACGCTGAAGGATACTGTTGCAAAGGCAGATGCTGTTTATGCAGCAAGTCAGGGACAGTACACCAAAGAATCCTGGGATGCATTTGAAAAGGCATACAAGGCAGCAAAAGAAGCAGGAGCTGATCTGGATGCAGCTGCTCTGAAAGATCTGGCAACAGCTCTTGAAAAAGCACAGGCGTCTCTGAAAATTGCAATTACGCCGAATCCAAACCCGACACCGGATGAGAAGAAACTGGCAGCACCGACGATCAAGTCTGTGAAAGCAAGTGCAGCAAAAGCAGGTGTGGTTGTAAAAGTGATCGTGAATGCAGTGGAAGGTGCAGATCATTATGATATTTACCGCACCGTAAACGGCAAGACGGTTCTGGCAGGAAGCACTGCGTCCGGCAAGCTGGTATTTAAAGATAACAAAGCCGCTTCTTTGAAAGGCATCAAGCGTGCATCTTACAGTGCAGTAGCCGTATCCAAGGATGCAAACATAAAAGCAAGTGACAACGGTGCAGCTAAGAATGTGAAGTTTACAGCAAATGTAAAAATCAAGAAAGCAGCTGTTTCAGGCAAGAGTGTAAAACTGAGCTGGAAGAGAAATAAAAAAGCAACCGGTTATGTGATCTATCGTTCTAAAAAGAAAAACTCCGGTTACAAACTGATCAAGAAGATCAACAAAAATAAGACCGTTTCTTATCAGGATAAGAGGATCAAGAAGAAAGGTAACTACTACTACAGGATCGTGACGGTCAAAAAAGGAAATGCAAGTGCGATGTCCACTGCAAAAAAGGTAAAAGTGAAGTAAAAAGTCGATAAAATCGAAGGAATTTTACCCGAAAAAGGGCTGCTGCAGCGATGCGGCAGCCACTTTTTATGCGAAAAATATGCGAAAAGCATAAAAAAACATAATTTTCTCTTTTCTTTTTTGGTGATTTATATTACAATAATAGTCAAGTCAGATTAATAAGCGTAGTTGGTCTGGTATGAAAATGTATGGAAGGGAGAGAAAGACATGATATCAAACCAGATATTACAGTCAACCATAGAAGGATTAAAAGAAATATCGAGGATTGATTTTTGCGTGATCGATCTGGAAGGCAATGTGCTGGCTGCAACGTTTCCGGAGTCAGAAGAATATCGTTCCTCAGTAGTTCCGTTTGTAGATTCACCGGCAGACAGCCAGGTGGTACAGGGACACCAGTTTTTCAAAATATACGATGAGCTTCAGGTAGAATATGTGCTGGTAGCAAAAGGAAGCAGCGATGATGTTTATATGATCGGCAAGATGGCTGCATTCCAGATCCAGAATCTGCTGGTTGCATACAAAGAGCGATTTGACAAAGATAACTTTATCAAGAATCTGCTTCTGGACAACCTGCTTCTGGTAGATATTTATAACCGTGCGAAGAAGCTTCACATTGCAGCAAATGCGAGAAGAGTGGTATTTCTGGTTGATACGGCTCAGGAGAAGGATAATGCTTCCATGGAATGTATCCGTTCACTGCTTGGAACCAAGACAGGTGATTTTATTACAGCAGTTGATGAAAAGAGCATCATCGTTGTCAAAGAGCTGGCTTCCGAAGAAGGTTATCAGGAAATGGAGAAAACGGCAAAGCAGATTTTAAATGTTCTGCCGGCAGAAAAGCAGGAAGTATCGCATATTGCATATGGAACGATAGTAGAAGAGATCAAAGAAGTTTCCAGATCTTATAAAGAAGCACGTATGGCAATGGATGTCGGAAGGATCTTTTTCGAGGAGAAAAATATCATCGCATACAGTTCTCTTGGCATCGGCCGTCTGATTTACCAGCTTCCGATCCCACTCTGCAAGATGTTTATCAAAGAGATTTTCGAGAACAAATCACCGGATGACTTCGATGAAGAGACGCTGGTTACGATCAACAAATTCTTTGAAAACAGCCTGAACGTTTCAGAGACATCCAGACAGCTGTATATCCACAGGAATACACTGGTATACCGCCTGGATAAGCTGCAGAAGAGTACCGG
>ERZ837910.1305-NODE-1305-length-35657-cov-7.150525_pt1 | contig 35657 bp, 34 predicted proteins | sample MGYA00519940_ERZ837910 | MGnify/ENA primary metagenome ERZ837910 (study PRJEB31850, sample SAMEA3708825) | human gut metagenome | biome: human gut; feature: human-associated habitat; material: faeces | place: China | collected 2014 ... | reverse complement strand
TCCGCTTGCTACGGATAAGGCGATGAAACGATTCAGGGACAATGATACTTCCCTAGGCGGGGTCTTCCGGCGTGCTCTTAATGCTGCCGGACACGGAGAAGTAATCGCCTACTTCATACTCATAGTCGCTCTGATACGTATTCTTGCAGTAAATGGTGACACTCGTATCCATATCATAAGTGGCACTATCCAGATTGCTCGGGACATCGCCATAGAAATACAGGCTGTTCAGATCGTCGCACGCATCGAAAGCGTAGTCGCCCACATACTTAACAGTGCTGGGGATCACAACATTTTCGATGCTCTTGTCCATAAACGCGGCCTGTCCGATTGAGGTAACAGGCGTGCCGTCAATGGCGGCGGGAATGACCACGTTGGTGTCGCTGCCGACATAATCCGTGATCGTTCCTTTGCTGAACTCGAAGGCATCTGCCGCCGTAGGTTCAGGCGTCTCAGCTTTGGGGTTGAACCCAGCTGCCGACGCCACTACCACTGTCTGCATCAGCATGACCAGACACAGCAGCGAAGTCAGCCGCTTTAGAGAATGTTTCACTCTCATGTGTGTTGTTTCCTTTCCTTTTTCATTTTTTGCTCGTTGTTCTTTTTACGGAACAACGAAGTATGAAAGTGATAGGGCAACATTCGCCCTATTCACATTTTACCGATTTTTACCGTATTCCGTCAACGCGGCGGACACCGCATAACGGAATTTTTGTTCCGCATTGCGGAATCTTTTGTTTCAGGCAGTACCCGTCAGCTGTTCGTACAGCCGCTGCACATCCTGTGCGTTCCGCAGGCCGTTCTGATTCACGTCCGCCAGCAGCAGCGCGGTAATTCTGGTTCGTGTTGTCATTGTTTCTGTCCCTTTCCTGGCAGCGGCGTGCGGTAGCCACGGTAGCCGATGGCCTCCGACAGCTGCCGTGCCGTGGCGCTGACGCAGGCCACCACTTCCTCAAATTCCTGAGAGCGCACCTTGCGGAACAGTCCCACCACGCTGAGCGCGTAGCTCATGACGCCGCAGCGGTCGTAAACCGGCGCGGAGACCGACCGCAGGCCGATCTTGTATTCGCCGTTTTCCACGGCGTAGCCGTTGGCGCGAATTTGCCCCAGCTCCCGCAGGATGCTCTCCTGCTCCACGATGGTGTGGGGCGTGAAGGACTCCAGCTGCCCCGCGCCGCTGAGAAATGCTTTGGCCGAGGCGTCCGACATGGCCGCCAGCAGCAGCTTCCCCTGAGAGGTGGCGTGCAGCGGCAGGAGGGTTCCGATCTCGGTGGTGACGTAGATGCCGCCGCACATGGCGGTGGACTGGTCGATGACCACCACGCTGTTTCCCTCGATACGGCTCAGCAGCGCCGTGGCGTCGGTGTGGGCTGCCAGCTTTTCCAGATAGGGCCGGGCCACGTTGTTCAGCTCCCACGACGCCGACACGCCGCAGCCCCACTCAAACAGCCGCGTACCCAGATAGTAGCGGCCGTCGCTGCCCTGCCGGATGCAGTCGTAGCTGCACAGGGTGTTCAGCAGCGCGTAGACGGTGCTTTTGGGAAAGCCGGAGACTTGACTCAGGCTCATGAGGGTCATGGGGGTGCGGGCCTGATTGATAATGTCGATCAGATGCAGCGCCTTGCCCAGCGATTTCACGCTGTCCCGTTTTTCCTGCTCCATGGGGCATGCTCCTTTCATTGGCCGTTTGGCCGCTCCGGGATGGGGCGGAAGTCCGGCGTGGCCGGAAGCCAGCCCTTATCGCCCCGGGGCGTGCGGGGCGGCGGAGGGATCAGGTCATCCCACTCGCCGCTGTAGAAGGCGCGGTTGTTTTCGATCAGCTCCTCCAGCGTCACGGGGCGGTAGAAATTGATATCCACCCCGGCGTTCAGCACACGGGGCAGCTCCTTCAGCAGCTGGTACTCCTGTCCCCGGCTCTGATGAATGTGGCCGTGGATCATGTAGCCCCGCTTGCGATAAATGATGGGGTAGTGGCACAGCAGAATATGGGTCTCGCCGTCGTCGATCTCGTTGAAGTCGGTGATGGTCTCGAAATAGCGGTAGAGGGAGGCGGCGTCCTCGTACCCGGTGTCGTGGTTGCCCCGGATCAGGTGCTTGTGTCCCGTCAGGCGGGAGAGCAGCTGGCGAGGAACCTGCCCCTCGTTATACCCGATATCGCCCACCAGGTACACGGTGTCCTCCGGCGATACCGTTTCGTTCCAATTGCGGATCAGCGTCTCGTCCATCTCCTCCACTGTGGCAAAGGGCCGGGAGGACAGCAGCGGCTCATAGAGAAAGTGAAGATCGGCGGTATAAAAAATCACGGTCAGTCCTCCTCGATTACGTTATATTTATAATAGAATAACGAGGCGGAAAAGGAAAAGCATCGGTACGCTTTTGCCAATAGCCGGAACTATACTAATATATAGTGTAATGGAATCTGGTTTCTCCGTCAATCCTGTGCGTTCAGCGATACGGAATCTTTTCTTGCAATCTTGGAAAATTTGCGGTCGGTGTTCCGCTTTGTGGCCGTGAAAGCTTTTCCCTTTGGCCGGAGAAAAAAGATTTGACAAATACACCCATTGGCTTTATCTTGTAGGTTAAAGTACAAGACGAAAGGGCGAAACACATGGATTATGCAACAGAATCGCTGAAGCTGCATGAGCAGCTGCGCGGCAAGATCGAGATCGTTTCCCGCGCAAAGGTGGACAGCAAAGAGGCCTTGTCCCTCGCATATACGCCGGGCGTTGCGCAGCCCTGTTTGGAGATCCAGAAGGATATCCGCAAAAGCTATGAGCTCACCCGCCGCTGGAACACGGTGGCGGTGGTCACGGACGGCACCGCCGTGCTGGGACTGGGCGATATCGGTCCCGAAGCCGGTATGCCCGTGATGGAGGGCAAATGTGTGCTCTTTAAGGAGTTCGGCGGCGTGGACGCCATCCCGCTGTGCATCCGCAGCAAAAACGTGGATGACATTGTAAAGACAGTTTCGCTGCTGGCGGGCAGCTTCGGCGGTATCAATCTGGAGGACATCTCCGCGCCCCGCTGCTTCGAGATCGAGGAACGGCTCAAGGCCGCGTGCGATATCCCTGTATTCCATGATGACCAGCACGGTACCGCCGTCATCACGCTGGCGGGCCTCATCAACGCCCTTAAGGTGGTGGGCAAAAAGCTGGAGGACGTGAAGATCGTCACCAGCGGTGCGGGTGCGGCAGGAACGGCTATCATCAAGCTGATGCTGAGTATGGGCCTGAAAAACGTCATCATGACCGACCGCTCCGGCGCCATCTATGAGGGGCGCGAGGGGCTGAACCCCGCCAAGCAGGCTATCGCCGCCGTGACGAACCGCGAAAAGCAGTCCGGTACGCTGGCCGAGGTCATCAAGGGCGCCGACGTGTTTATCGGCGTCTCGGCACCGGGGGTGCTGACAGCGGACATGATCCGCACCATGGCCAAGGATCCCATCATCTTCGCCTGCGCCAATCCCACGCCGGAGATCTTCCCCGACGAGGCCAAGGCCGCTGGTGCGGCGGTGGTGTCCACCGGCCGCAGCGACTATCCCAACCAGATCAACAATGTGCTCTGCTTCCCCGGTATTTTCCGCGGCGCACTGGACGTTCGGGCCAGCCAGATCACCGAGAATATGAAGATCGCCTCCGCATATGCCATTGCCGGTCTCGTCAGCGACGACGAGCTGTCCGCCGATTACATTCTTCCCAAGGCGTTTGATCCCCGTCTTCGGGACGCGGTGGCTCACGCTGCCGCAGAGGCCGCGAGGAAAGACGGCGTGGCCCGTATCTAAATTAAATAGGAAACGACTATGAAATATCGAATCGAACACGACACCATGGGGCAGGTGCAGGTGCCTGCCGAGCGCCATTGGGGCGCGCAGACCCAGCGAAGCAAGGACAATTTCAAAATCGGCGGCCAGCGCCAGCCGCAGGAGATCATCACCGCCTTCGCCTATCTCAAGGAGGCCTGCGCACAGGCGAATTTTGAGGACGGGCTGCTCAGCAAAGAGCAGGCGAACGTTATTGCGCGGGCCTGTCAGGAGATCCGGACAGGGAAGTGGGATGAGGAGTTTCCTCTTGTGGTCTGGCAGACCGGCAGCGGCACCCAGACCAACATGAACGTCAACGAGGTCATCAGCCACATTGCGGCGGATCACGGCGTCACGGTGCACCCCAACGATCACGCCAACCGCTCCCAGTCCAGCAACGACACCTATCCCTCGGCGCTGCACATTGCCGCCGTGCTGGCTGTTTCTCAAAAGGTGCTGCCTGCCGCGCAGCGGCTGGAGAAGTCCTTCAAGGGGCTGGAGGAGGCGTATCCGGAGATCATCAAGATCGGGCGTACCCATTTGCAGGACGCCACGCCTATCCGCTTCGCGCAGGAGGTTTCCGGCTGGCGCGAGATGGTGGCGGCGCCCTGCCGGATGCTGGAGAGCAGCCTGACGGAGCTGCGCAGGCTGGCCATCGGCGGTACTGCCGTGGGCACGGGGCTGAACGCGCCGCAGGGCTTTGACGCGGCGGTATGCCGGAAGCTTTCCGTGCTGACCGGTGTGGCATTTATTCCGGATGAAAACAAATTCCACGCCCTTACCGCGAAGGATGCGCTGGTTTTTGCCCACGGTGCGCTGAAAGCGCTGGCCTGTAATCTGATGAAGATCGCCAACGATATCCGCTGGGAGGCCAGCGGTCCGCGCTGCGGCATCGGCGAGCTGAACATCCCCGCCAACGAGCCGGGCAGCAGCATTATGCCGGGCAAGGTCAATCCCACCCAGTGCGAGGCGCTGACCATGGTGGCCGTGCAGGTCATGGGCAACGATACCGCCATCAGCGTGGCGGCCTCGCAGGGCAATTTCCAGCTGAACGTGTTCCTGCCGGTGTCGGCGTACAACTTCCTACTGTCCTGCAATCTGCTGGCAGACGCCATGGATTCCTTCCGCGTCCACTGTGTGGACGGCATCACCCCCAACGCGCGGCGGATGGAGGAAAACCTGAACAATTCGCTGATGCTGGTCACCTGCCTGACCCCCGAGATCGGCTATGAGGAGGCCGCCGCCTGCGCCAAAAAGGCATTGCAGGAGGGGCTTACCCTCAGGGAAGCCGTGCTGGCCAGAGGAAGTCTGTCGGAGGAAGCGTATGACCGGATCGTGCAGCCGGAAAAGATGGTCACGCCTACAAAATAAGGCGAACATAATAAGCCCACCCCTTGATGGGGTGGGCTTGCTGCGTTTTAATGTGATTTCATGATTGACCGTCGGGCCTCTGCGGGGATTCCTTCTTCGGCTTCCGGGAGTTTTCTCCGCTGACACGGGCAATGAGGAACAGGCCCACCAGCACCATGGCGGAGCCGACAAGACTCATGGCGTTTGTCGGTTCATCCAGAAAGATGATGCCCAGAAACATGGCGCAGACGGTGATGAGACTTCCCAGATTGGAGAAAATGGCCATAGGAAGAATAGAGGCGCTGTAGTTCACAAGAATATTGGCGGCGACGGAGCAGAATACGCTCAGCACCAGTGTGGACAGCACAAACCGTTTACTGTGGAGCGCCGCCGCAAAGGGTGTCAGATCGCCGCGCTCCATGCAGAGCGCCGCAACGGTGAATACCAGCATACACATGCCGATCACGAAATAGGAGCGCTCAAAGGCGGTAAATTCCGCCGAGGAATCCTTGTTATACACCCGGTAAAAGGCGGCAAACAGACAGGCACCAAAGACCAGCGCCACGCCGATGGGCTGCACCGCGCCCAATCCGGAGCCGGCAATGGTCACAAGGATCACACCCGCGATGGGGACAAAGCAGAGAAGAAATTGCTTCCGCGTGGGGTATTCCTTCAGGATCAGTACACCCATGCCGATGGCGATGACGGGGACGATGGCCAGCGTAACGCCGGCAAAGGTGCTGTTGGAATAGTAGATGCCGTAGCTCTCAAAGAAGAAGTAGATGGGCTCCACGCAGGAGAGCACGATGAGCGGCCGCAGATTTTTCCCCCGCAGCCGAATCTTTTCCCAGCCGAAAAGCATCATGAGGTTCAGCAGCAGAAACGCCAGCAGAAACCGCAGGGACATCTGCACCATAGGCGGCGCCTCCTGCTGCGCGATCCGCGTAAAGAGATAGCTGGCTCCCCAGATGACGTTGCCGGTGACGCCGCAGCAAAGCGCCAGCGTCATCGACCCTTTTCTGCTTGTTGTGTTCATATTCAGACGTCCTTTCTACCCCTACAGAGAGCAGAGATAAAAATCGAGAAATATCCTCCGGGACAGCCGGAGGATATTTCCACGGTGCTGGGCACAGTACTGTATATTACCAGACCTTGATTAGATCTTCCGCGTCTGTCCAGGGACGATTCTGCTTCAGGGCGGTTTCCTTCAGCGTCAGCTTGCCGTCATAGCAGGTCATACCGGCGCGGAGATAGGGATTCTCCTCAATGGCCTTCTTGAAGCCCTTGTCGGCGATCTGCAGCAGCATGGGGCAGGTGGCGTTGGCCAGTGTGATGGAGGCGGTCTGGGCGAAAGCGGAGGGAATATTATCCACGCAATAGTGGAGGATGCCCTCCTCCTTGTACACGGGATCGTCATGGGTGGTGCTGCGGCAGGTCTCCACAGCGCCCTCGTCGTCACAGGCCACGTCCACGATCATGGCGCCCTTCTTCATCAGCTTCAGATCCTCGCGGTAGATGATGTGATCCTTCCGGTCCTTTGCCCACTGGATACCATTGACGATCACATCGGACTCCCGCAGGCACTTTTCTAGATTGGCCCGGTTGGAGATCATGAAGCTCACATCGGGCAGATGCTTCTTAGCTTCCAGCATCACGTCCATGTTCACGTCAAGGATCCGTACTTCGTTGCCGAAGCCGCAGGCCAGCTCGGCCACGCCTACGCCGATATTGCCGCAGCCCAGACAGGTGATGACGGGGCACTCCACACCGGCTACATTGGCCAGCAGCTTGCCGGGGCCGCCGTTCACGGACTGCATATAGTGCAGCGCCGCCAGAAAACCTCCCTTACCGGCCAGCTCACTCATGGGGCGCAGCAGGGGGAAGTGGCCGTTTTTGTCGGGAACGTCCTCGTAGGCCACGGCGGAAACATGGCTGTCCAGCAGGCAGTCGGTCTCGGCGGGGTGGGCGTTGGAGTGGATGTAGGTGAACAGGATCTTATCCTTGTTCATCCACTTGAACTCCTGGGGGAACAGCTCCTTGACCTTGTAGAACAGATCGGCATTCTCCCAGACGGTGTCGGTGTCCGCGATGATGGCGCCTGCCGCCTGATAATCGCTGTCAGAATAGCCGCTGCCCAGTCCGGCACCGGACTCTACGTAAACGGTATGGCCGTGGCGCACGATCTCAGTTACCGTTGCGGGAACGGCGGCAACACGGTACTCATTGGGCTTGATCTCTTTTAATACACCAATAATCATAGTTTCATACCTCTTTAAACAAATATAGCTTTATCCTTCGCACAGGCTTGCCAGCAGCGCGGTAAGATGTTTCCAGAAGGGTTCCATTGTGTCCAGATACAGGTGCTCCTGCGGTGTGTGGGCGCCTCTTGACTTGGGAGCAAAGCCCACGATATCCATGTCGGGGATCGCCTTGGCGATCACGCTGACCTCTACCGTACCGTGCTCTACCTCCTGCTGCATTTCGCGGTGGAACAGCGCATGGAAGGTATCCCGGCAGGCGGTTTGCAGCGGCGTGTCGGTACTTTCCGGCCATGCGGGGATCCATTTGCCCTGCATGGCGGCGGTGACGCCGGTCATGCGGCACAGGGTACTGATGCGCAGCATCGTGCCTTCAAAGTACTCGTCCCGGTTGGCGCGAATGGACAGCAGTCCGGAGAAGTGTCCCGTCTCATAGCGGGCGGCCATCAGCAGCGCGGAGGACAACACCCACTCGGGATGCAGGGTGCTGCGGATGGTAACGTCATAGGGCACCAGCACAAGAAAATCAGCCAGAGCGCGGGTGTCCCCGGCGGAGGCTGCGGCCTCGCAGGCGGTCTCCGCGGCGGACATGGAAAAGCCGGGCTCCTCCCGCAGTTCGTCCGTAAGGCTTTGTGCCATGTCCCGCAGCAGCGTCATGGCGGCGTCCTTGTCCGGCACGGCCACTCGCAGCAGGGCGCTGCGGGGAATGCCGCTGCCGCCGTCGCTCTCCAGCTGGATCAGCCGCACAGGCTGCGCGTCGCACAGCTTTCCCAGAACACGGCCCGCAAGATGCAGTGCACTGATGTGGTTCTTTCCTGCCAGAAGGCCGCTGTGGCCGCCCCGCAGACCGGAGATGGAGATTTCCAGACCTGCGTCATGGCAGGAGGCGTGACGGCACGGACGGCTCACCGTCAGCTTGGCGCTTCCGGCGCTGCCGATCACCATGCAGTCGGGATCCCCCATGTCCATGTTGATCATCCGCCGGGCGCGAAGCTGGGATAGATCAAAGGCTTGTATGCCCTGAAGTCCCTCCTCCTCGCAGACGGTGAAAAGCAGCTCCATGGGCGGATGCCGCAGGTCGTCGGCGTCCATCAAGGCCAGCATGTGGCACAGACCCACGGCGTTGTCCGCGCCCAGCGTTGTCCGGTCAGCCCGCAGGATGCTGCCCTCCAGCACCAGATGAACCGGCTCGCGGATCATGTCGCGTCCCAGCCCCTCCTCCTGCGCCAGCACCATGTCCAGATGACCCTGCAGCAGAATGGGCGGTGCGGCCTCGCAGCCGGGGGAGGCGGCAACGCGAACCAGAATGTTTCCGGCGGCGTCGCGGATGGCCTCGTGCCCCCGTTTTTCCGCCAGCGCCATGACCCAGTCGCCCAGCGCCTGCTCGTGGCCGCCGCCGTGGGGGATGGCGCAGATATCCTCGAAGCACTCAAGAACGCGCCTCGGTTCAAAATTCTCTGTCAAATACATAGGACTTCTCCCTGTTTCGGTTCTGCCGCCTGACACGGTACATCAGCGGTCATTGACCAGAAAGCAGGACACAAAGTGTCCGGGAGAGACCTCCACAAACTCTGGATTGCTCTCGGTACAGCAGCTTTTGCAGTATTCGCAGCGGGCGGCAAAGCGGCAGCTGGGCTTGGGATCGATGGGACTGCTGACCTCACCGCGGATGACCTCCAGCTTTTTGCTGCGGCTGCGCTCCAAATCGGGCTCCGGGATCGCCGCCAGCAGCGCCTTGGTATAGGGATGCAAGGGATTGGCAAACAGCTCGTCCGAGGGTGCCAGCTCAACGCAGCGGCCCAGATACATGACCATGATGCTGTCGGAGATGTGCTTGACCACCGACAGGTCGTGGGTCACGAACATGTAGGCCAGATCCAGCTCGTCCTGAAGATCCATCAGCAGGTTCAGAATCTGCGCCTGGATGGATACGTCCAGAGCGGACACCGGCTCGTCGCACACAATGAACCTGGGGTTCAGGCTCAGCGCACGGGCGATGCCGATGCGCTGGCGGCGGCCGCCGTCCAGCTCGTGGGGATAGGAGTTGGTGTAGCGGCGGGCCAGACCTACCAGATCCATCAGCTCCGCCGCGCGGTTGAACGCCTCGGCTTGGGTCTTATAGACCTTGTGGATCAGCATATATTCCGCGATGACCTCGATCACAGACTTTCTGGGGTCAATGCTGGAATAGGGATCCTGGAAGATGATCTGCATTTCCTTGCGGTAGGGGTGCATTTTCCGAGTGCTGAGCTTGGTGATATCCTTGCCGTTGTACAGGATCTGGCCGCCGGTCGGCTCGATCAGTTTCAGGATCGTGCGGCCCAGCGTCGACTTTCCGCAGCCGGATTCGCCCACCACGCCCAGCGTCTGGCCGGAATACAGCGTCAGGTCGATGCCGTCCACCGCGTGGAGCAGGGAGTTTCCGCGCACCTTAAAGTACTTTTGCAGTCCGATGGTTTGCAGCAGAGGAGTTTCGTTAGTCCTGTGTTCCATTTTCCTGTCCTCCTCTCTCCAGCTCCTTGTCAAACAGATGGCAGCACAGCTTGTGGGTGCCGTTGGTGTACACCTGAGGGTGCTGCGTGCTGCAGATCTCCATGCAGTGGCTGCACCGGTCGGCGAAAACGCAGCCGTCGGGCAGCGCCGTGGGATCCGGCATCAGGCCGGGAATGGGCTTCAGCCGGGTGGCACGGGAGGTCAGGTTGGGAATGGAGTCAAACAGGCCCACGGTATAGGGATGGTGCCTGTCACCCAGAAAGATATCCTCCACCGTGCCGGATTCGATGATCTCGCCGGCGTACATCACGCCTACGTCGTCGCAGGTTTGAGCTACAATACCCAGATCGTGAGTGATCATCAGCATGGAGGTGCCCAGACGGTCGCGCAGTTCCCGGATCATGGCCAGCACCTGCGCCTGAATGGTCACATCCAGCGCCGTGGTGGGCTCGTCGGCGATCAGCAGCTCCGGCTCGCAGCACAGCGCCCTTCATGCCGCCGGAAAACTGATGGGGATAATCGTGCTTGCGGGAGGGCATGATGCCCACCAGCTTCAGCATCTCATCCACACGCTCCTCCACCTGCTCCTTGGTGAAGTCAGGGTTGTGCAGTGCCACAGCCTCACCGATCTGATCCCCCACCGTGTATACCGGGTTCAGCGCGGACATGGGATCCTGAAACACCATGGAGATCAGGTTGCCGCGCACGGCCCGCATGACCTCCTCGTCCTCGTCCAGCAGGTTCACGCCGTTGAACAGGATCTCGCCGTTGAGGATACGGCCAGTGTTATGGGGCAGCAGCCGCAGAATAGACAGCGCCGTAGTGGTCTTGCCTGCGCCGGTCTCACCCACCAGCCCGAAGGTCTTGCCCTTGCCGATCCGCAGAGAGATGCCGTTGATGGCCTCCACCGTTTCCAGATCGGTTTTATAGATCACCCGCAGGTCGCGGATATCCAGCATCGGCCCGTCGTATCCCTCCGGGACAGTCAGCCGCTTGACCTCCGCGGTATCTTGTTGCTTCTTCTTCATGTTATCATCCTTTCTGCCCGATGGTCAGGACTTCAGGTGCGGATCCAGCGCGTCGCGCAGGCCGTCGCCCACAAGGTTGATGGCGCAGGCGGTCAGCACGATAGCCAGCGCGGGGAACAGCAGCAGATGCGGCGCGGTGCTCATGAATTCACGCGCCTCGGACAACATCTGACCCCATTCAGGGGCGGGCTGCGGCATACCCAGACCCAGAAAGCTCAGGGTGGATTCATAGATCACGATCTTGGCCACGTTCAGCGTCGTATTGACGATGATCACGCCCACAGAGTTGGGCAGCACGTGGCTGAGAATGATCCGCAAGCCGCCTGCGCCGCCGGCACGGGCCGCCTCCACATAGTCCTGCTCCGAGAGCGTCAGCACCTGAGAGCGGACAAGACGGACATAGTTGGTAAAGAATGTCAGCGTCAGGGCGACCATCAGGTTGATGAAGTTGGCGCCCAGCGCGTAGACCACCGCCATGGTGAAGAGAATGTCAGGTACGGACATGAAGATGTCCAGCGCACGCATGATCAGCGCGTCCACCTTGCCGCCGAAGAAGCCAGCCACAGCGCCCAGCAGGCTACCAAAAATGCAGGAGGTGATGGTGGCGAGGATGGCGATGCCCAGCGACGTTTTGCCGCCGTGGATCACGCGGGCCAGAATATCGCGGCCATACCCGTCGCAGCCGAACAGGTGCTCGGCGGAGGGCTTTGCCAGATAGTTGGAGAAGTTCTGGGTGGTGGCGTTTTCATAGGGGATCAGCAGCGGGCCCACCAGAACCGCCAGAAGAATAATGACCAGACAGATCAGTCCCACCACGGCGCCTTTGCCCTTGCGGAACCGGCGCCAGATCTCCTTGGCCTGACTGGGACGCTTATAGACCGCCTTGGCGGGCGCGGCGGCTGTGATATTGTTTTCCATCAAACCGTCCCTCCTTTACTTGGTCTTGCTGTATTTTGCGCGGATGCGCGGGTCGATGAAGGCGTAGGCAATGTCCACCACCAACATGACCAGCGTGAAGCATACGGCGATCAGGATCGTACCGGCGATGATGACCGGCTCATCTTTGAAGTTAATGCGATCCACGATCAGGCTGCCGATGCCGGGGATGGAGAACATCTTCTCTGCCACCACGGCACCGCAGATCAGGGTACCCAGACTCAGGCCCACCTGCGTGACCACCGGCAGCAGCGCGTTTTTCAGAACGTGCTTCCAGATCACGGTGCGCTCCGGCACGCCCTTGGCGCGGGCCGTGCGGACATAGTCCTGACGGATAGCCTCCAGCATGGAGGATTTGGTGAAGCGGAAATTCTGCGCCGCCGGCGGAAGCGAAATGGCCAGCGCCGGCATGATATAGTGTTTGAAGGTATCGATGCCGTAGGAGGGCAGCCAGTTGAGCCTGTCGCAGAACAGGAACAGCATGGCGAGCCCCAGTACGAAGGTGGGGACAGCCGCCAGCAGGAACGCCAGCAGCGACGGGATCGTATCTGCCAGCTTATACTGCTTCACAGCCGCCTGTATGCCCAGCGGGATACCGATAATAGCCGAAAGAAATACGCCCAGAAAGCTGAGCTTCAGCGTGACAAGAAAGCGGGGCCAGATCTCATGGAACGCGTTTTGCTTGGTCACATAGGAAATGCCGAAGTCCTGGTCTATCACCATCCGTTTGATGTAGAGACCGAATTTTTGCAGGAACGGCAGATCATACCCCAACGCGTGGTTATACGCGTCGATGTCTGCCTGAGATACGCCGGTTCCCAAAATCGCCCGGCCAGGATCGCCCGGTGTGATGTTCATTACCGCGTAAATGATGAAGGTCACGCCGATGATGGTGGGGATCAGGAACAGAATACGCTTTATGATAAATTTGTACATAGCTCCTCCTGATGATAAGGCACCCGGCGTCCCCGCGCGCAGCGAGGACGCCGGGTGCTTTGCTTACTGGAATGTGACAGTGTGATCCAACAGATCAGTTGGCCCAGGTCATCTTTTCAATGTGATAGTACAGAGGAGGTACATCAGGGACATTGATGTTCTGGGACCATGCCACACCCACGCCGGTATGCAGAATGGGATAGATGGTCTTGGTATCCATGACCATGCTCCACAGCTCGGTATAGATGTCATAGCGCTCCTGAGTGTCGGCTGTGGCGACACCGGCATCCACCAGATCCTCCATCTTCTGCCAGTCGAAGGGACTCTTATCGTCCTTGTAGCGTACCACATACATACCGACGGACTCGGAATCGACCTGCTGACGGATGTTGTTATAGTCGTAGTTGCCGCTGTCGCCGAAGATGACCATGTCATAGTCCTGGCTGTACATGCGGGGACCCACGGCGGAGTAATCGCCGGTCTCTACTTCTGCCTTCATGCCGCAGGCGGCCAGATTCGCCTGAATGACCACGCACTCCTTGCCCTTGGGCAGACTGGCGTCGCCATAGGTCAGGATGGTGCCGACGTCGATGCCGGAAGCGATCTGCTCCTCGGTAAAGCCGGCGTCCAGCAGGCACTGGTGTGCCTTGTCGGGAGCGTAGTCATAGGTGGCAAACTTGCCGTCCCGGTAGTTGGGAGAGGTAGCCACGTACTCGGAGGGCATGTACTCATAGGCGGGAGAGCCGTAGCCGGCAGTGGCCGCCGTGATGCAGTCGTCCTTGTTGATCGCCCAGAAGATGGCCTCGCGCACCTTTTCGTTGCCCAGAATATTGTTGTTGGTGGGAGAGAGGTAGTTGATGCCCAGCCAGTGGACGTCGTTGGCCTTCAGCATGGCGTTGTTCTCGCCGGAGGCAGCCTTCACGCTTTCCCAGTCAGTCAGGGGCACGTCGGTGAAGTAATCCAGCTCGCCGTTCTTGAAAGCGATAACGGCAGCGGCGTTCTCGGTAATGACGCGGTACTCCACGTTCTTGATGTCGGGAGCGCCTCTCCAGTAGCCGTCATAGGCCTTCAGCTTGACGAAGTTGGCATCGAACTCGGTCAGGATGTAGGGGCCGGTGCCGGCGGTGTGGGGCTCGGTGCCGAACTCCTTGCCGGAGGCGACGATCTCATTATACTCCCGCTGGCTGACCACCTTGATAGTCCAGAAGGTGTGGGAGATGGCGGAATAGGGATAGTCCAGCGTAAAGACAACAGTCTTTTCGTCCTGCGCGGTGATGTCGCTGATGAAGCTGGTAACATAGTTGAAGCGGGAGTTCTCCATGGCCAGCTTATAGCTGAACACCACATCCTCGGCGGTCAGGGGGTCTCCGTTCTGGAAGGTAGCGTCCTGCAGCGTAACGGTGTAGGTCAGGCCGTCCTCGCTGACGGCAATGTCCTTGGCCAGCAGGTTAAAGTAGCCGCCGTTGGCCTCGTCCATGCCGTACAGACCTTCAAACACATGAACCCACAGGATCTTCATGTCGTCGGTCAGGGTGGAAGCCTGCCAGTCGGTGGACAGCAGCGCAGATGTTGTGCGCATGTGAAGGACTCTGTCCTCCGGTGCGACGTTCGCGTTGTCATTGGTGTTGGTGCTGCCGCCGCCGCAGCCAGCCAGCAGGGACACCATCATCAGACACGCCAACAAGAGAGCAGTGATCTTTTTCATAGGTTCCTCCTCTTTCATCTTGATCTTACGACCTTTTTTGTCCTCCCGCTCAAAAGAGTGAGAGCGCTGCATTTGACTGTATGCAACATTGTATTATTGATTGTACACAATGAAGAGCGTTTTCGCAAGTCCTTTTGTGAAAATTGCTGTTTTTTGGAGAAACACACGATTCCCTCTCAGGCTTTTTGTGCAAAAAGCTGACAAGAGAGACACTCAGAAAAAAAGTGCCTGCGTACCGGATAGTACGCAGGCACTTTTACCATGGCGGTATGTTCAGTTGATGCAGATGCATTCGGTGGCAAACACCATGTCCTGCCGCAGCGCCTCTACCGCAGCGGCCTCGTCCCGATCCTTCAGCGCCTGGTACATCTGCTCGTGGCTGCTGAGAGAATTAATGTTGGAAATGGAGGTATCGTAGAACGTCAGAAAGACGGCGGTTTTGTTGTACAACTCGCGCAGGTATTTTTCCATGTAGATGTTGCCGGCGGCCTGCACGATCTCCTGATGAAATGCGGAATTCAGATCCACATAGGTGGCCATGGAGTAGTTGCGTGTCAGCTCCCGCTGTGCCTCCAGATTTTTTTCCATCCTGAGCAGTGCGCCTTCGGTGATCCGCGGGATAGCCAGCCGCATCGCCTCCACCTCCAGTACGGTGCGCACGGCGTAGGCCTGCTCCATGTCAGACAGAGTGGGCTTCGTCACGAAGGTACCGTAGTTGGAGATCACATCCACCAGACCGTTATAGCTCAGGATGGCAATGCCGTTGCGGACAGTGGTGCGGCTGGTGTGCAGAGCCTCCGCCAGCTCATCCTCCACAATGCGGTTCCCAGGGAAAAGCGCCTTGGAAACGATCTGCTCTCTTACATATTCATATACTTTCTGCGCTGTAATACGCTCCGCCATAGAAAATCTCCCTTCCGGGCAAACTGTTGAAATGCTATACGATAATAATATATTATAGCAGATATGTTTTTCTCCGTGCAATAGCTTTTTTGTTTTTAGTAAATATTCGGCAAACATTTTGTATGTTTTGTCAATTTTATGGTGTCCCTGCTGCGGCGCCGGTCAACCGCCTGTGTGCAGGGGAGGACTTCTCTTGTGCTTGCAAATCCGGCGGCTTTGCGCTATGATAGAGGGGATCATTTTGAAGATAACGAGGGCTACGATATGATATATGCGCTTTATACGCTGGTGGTGCTGGTGCTGATCGGCTGCGACCAGCTGCTGAAAAGCTGGACGGTCAGCCATCTGGAGCTGGGCCAGAGCACCGGCTTCCTGCCGGGCTTTCTGCAGCTGACCCGTGTGCATAACTACGGCGCGGCGTGGTCAAGCTTTTCCGGCAAAACGGTGCTGCTGGTGGCGGTAACGGCGGTGCTGCTGGTGGCGGTGGCCTATCTGCTGCTGCGGCGGATCGTGCGGCATCCGCTGGGCGTCGCGGCGGCGCTGCTGATTTTGGGCGGCGGCGTGGGCAATATCATCGACCGCATCGCCAACGGCTACGTGGTGGATATGTTCGACCTGCTGCTGTTCGACTACCCCGTGTTCAATCTGGCCGACTGCTTCGTGGTGGTGGGCGTGATTCTGGGCGCGGTGTACTACCTGTGGTTCTACGAAAAATACGACGCAAGGAAGAAAGACGATGCAACTGACGCTGACGGCGACAAGTGAAGACCGGGGCGCCCGGATCGACGCGTGGCTGGCCGCCCATGTGGAGGGCCTGACCCGCAGCGCGGCGGCCAAGCTGCTGGAGAGCGGCGGTGTTGCTGTGAACGGCGCGAGCGCGGCGAAAAACTACCGTCTGACCGGCGGCGAGACCGTGGAAGTCACCCGCCCCGAGGCGGAGGAGATCACCGTGGAGCCGCAGGATATTCCGCTGGACGTGGTGTATGAGGATCAGGACGTGATCGTGGTGAACAAGCCGGTGGGGCTGGTGGTGCATCCTGCGCCGGGCCATCCCGACGGCACGCTGGTCAACGCCCTGCTGCATCACTGCGGCGATTCGCTGTCCGGCATCGGCGGCGAGAAGCGGCCCGGTATCGTCCACCGCATCGACCGGGACACCAGCGGCCTGATCATCGCCGCCAAGAATGACGCCGCCCATCTGGCACTCAGCGCTCAGCTCAGCGACCATACGCTGGCCCGGACATACGAGTGTCTGGTGATGGGCAATCTGCGGCAGGACAGCGGCACGGTGGACGCACCCATCGGACGGCATCCCTCCGACCGGAAAAAGATGGCGGTGGAGCCCCGCAACGGCCGCCGCGCCGTGACCCATTGGGAGGTCATCGCCCGCTATAACGGCGTGACCCACGTGCGCTGCCGTCTGGAAACGGGCCGCACCCACCAGATCCGGGTACACATGGCCTACATCGGCCACCCCATTCTGGGCGACACGGTGTACGGCGCGAAAAAGCCGGTGCCGGGATTGGCGGGGCAGTGCCTTCAGGCGGTGGAGCTGCGTTTTGTCCATCCCCGGACAGGGGAGCTGGTCACGGTGAGCTGTCCCCGCAGCCCGGAATTTGAGCAGCAGCTGCGGAAGTATGCCGGACGGAGCTGAGATGCGGATAGAAAAAATTGCGTTTTTTGCGGAATTGCTATTGACAAAACCGGCAAGATACGCTATTATATTACCGTTGTCCGCGCGGTTAGCTCAGCTGGCTAGAGCACATGCTTGACGTGCATGGGGTCACAGGTTCGAGTCCTGTACCGCGCACCATCGTCAAAAGCCCTGAAACCATTATGGTTTTAGGGCTTTTCGTTATTTTGCCGAAAAGCTTTGTTGTAATGATTTGGAAAATGCCCGCAAAAGTTGCAGAAATTGGCTTTTGTGGATTTTGCCGCAGCAAAAAAAACAGGCGGCCTCCTTAATTGGGGAGGCCGCCTGTTTTGCGTATTAGAATTATTTTTAAGTACCCAAGGAATATCTCTTATCTCAAAGCAACCAAATATCCCATCACATTGGTCAGTTCAGCGTTTTTCTCTGCATAATATGCGGTGGCAGCGGTGTTGTGCGCAATCACATCGCTGTTCTTGGCGATAGTAGTACCGATCTGCGAAATGCCTTCCAGTTGTATGACGACATCTGACGCGCTGTTTTCTATGTTGTATATCGCGGCCAAGGCGCTGTTCATCGTGTCGTTGAGCTGCGTCAATTCCTGCTTCATGCTGCACATGGCGGAGTACATCATGTATTGGTTGGCCTTTATTTGGTCCAGCGAGTCGATCACCGTATCCAACTGTTCAATGACGCGATTGGCGCGAACTTCCGACTCGTACAGGCTATAGGCACCGTTCGTCCCCTCCAGCTTTTCGCAGCGCCCTGACATAAGGTATTCATAGAAAGACGACAGCGCAACCGCATTTTGGTATTTCCCAAAGATAATACCAGCGGCATAGAGTTCATTTCGAGCAGCGATGGATTTTTGCAGCAGCTCCATCGTTTGCGCTACCTCACCATCCAATATTTTCTGTGCCTCTGAAGCGGGGGTGGGGCGTGCCTCAGCTTCCGCGCATTTTTCTTCCACATCGGCTTCGGCTTCTGCCAGTTGACGCTGTGCGTCATCCAACGCTATTTTTGCCGCATCTGCCATTTTGCGCGCCTCGTCAGCATCATGCTGCAGTTCTGGATCTGACCGAATGGCAGCCACTTTTTCCGCTGAAAAAAGAGGTGTGGTGGGTATGTCAGCGCCACTGATGCATCGCGCTGTGACAATCTTTGCCTCGTACTGGGCAACTACACAGCAAGCTCCTACATTGAGCGATCTTCCCGCCCGAAGGTAGGGAGCTGCACCAGCTAACTCATCCGGGCAGGACATAAGCGCCGCATCGAGTTCCGCCACCGCAGGATCATCTTTTTGGGCATGGTACGCTAAAGAGCTCTCATCCCTAAACGCCTTAAATGCTTTAATTGAACGTTGCTTCTTGAAAAAAGGATGCTCAAGATTCATTTTTTGCACCTCCGAGCTGTTCTGATTTTTTGCCGCATATCTTGCACAGACCTACCGCCCGGCCATCAAAGGCAAGCGCCTCATCGCAGGTGGAAAAGAACCTGACATGGTATGGAAGCAGTTTGCTTTCTTTGCACAGTCCCTTGATATGCAGCCGATGGGCGTTTCCGCACGGGACATGAGCCTTTCTCTTGGGCAGAGCGAGAGCTATATCAACAAGATCGAAAACAAGCGGACGCTGCCGTCCATGACGGGCTTTTTCTATATCTGCGACTACCTGAACATCACCCCGCAGGAGTTCTTTAACACGGACGCTGCCGCTCCGCAGAAGTCGAAGGAGCTGCTCCGCGAGATCGAGCGGCTGTCGCCGGAGCAGGCGGAGCATATTTTGCTTGTGGTGCGGGATATCATAAAAAAACAATGATACAGCAGCCTAACAGAAGAGGACTGCAATAAAAAAGGGAGTAGGGCCGCGGCGTTTGCCGCAGCCCTACTCCCTTTCTGAATGAAGAATCTAACGATTGAAAGAATCAAAGGCCCATGGCCAGCTCGGCGATCTGCACGGTGTTGGTGGCGGCGCCCTTGCGCACCTGATCGCCGCAGCACCAGAGGTTCAGGCCGTTGTCGCTGGTAAGGTCGTCCCGGATGCGGCCCACGAACACGATGTCCTGATCGGAGGTATCCAGCGGCATGGGATACTGCTTGTTCTTGAGATCGTCCACCAGGCGGCAGCCTGCCGCCTGGGCGATGGCGGCCTTGGCGTCGGCCACGCTGATCTTATCCTTGGTACGCACCACGATGGATACGCTGTGGCTGCGAACCACGGGAACGCGGACGCAGGTGCAGCTGACCTTCAGGTCGGGCAGGTGCAGGATCTTGCGGCCCTCGTTCTGCATCTTCATCTCCTCGGAGGTGTAGCCCTCGAAGGCCTCGCCGCCGATCTGGGGGATGACGTTATAGGCGATCTGATACTGGAACACCTTGGGCTGGTAGCTTTCGCCCCTGCTCAGCGCGTCCACCTCGGCCATCAGCTCGATGGGGCCGCCTGCGCCTGCGCCGCTGACCGCCTGATAGCTGGAGGCCACGATGCTCTCGATGGGACTCAACTGGTTCAGGGCGTTGATGGCCACCAGCGACACGATGGTGGTGCAGTTGGGGTTGGAGATGATGCCCTTGTGCCACTTCACGTCCTCGGGGTTGATCTCCGGGATCACCAGCGGCACGTCCTTGTCCAGACGGAAGGCGCTGGAGTTGTCCACGAATACCGCACCGGCCTTGACGATGGCGGGCGCGTACTGCTTGGCAATGTCGTTTTCCGCCGCGCCCAGCACCAGATCCAGACCCTCGAAGCCGCTGTCGGCAGCGGCGACCACTTCTACCTCGCCGCCGTTAAAGGGCAGCTTCGTGCCTGCGCTGCGCTCACTGGCGATGGGCCGCAGCTCCGCCACGGGGAACTTGCGCTCCTCCAGAATCTTCATCATCTCGCGGCCTACCGCGCCGGTAGCGCCCAGAATACCTACCTTAAACTGCTTCATTTTGCAACTTCCTCCTTTACAAAGCTGTCATACAGGACACGAATGGCCTGCTCAAAATCCCTTTCCTCTACGCCCACGATAATGTTCAATTCCTCCGGGCCCTGCGTTATCATACGAATGTTGACGCCGTGCTCGCCCAGCTTGCTGAAGATCTTACCGGACACGCCCAGACGGTACGCCATCTTCCGGCCTACCGCCGCCACCACGGCGATGTGCTCCGTCACTTTGATGGTGTCGGGCTGCACCTCCTGCTGAATCTCGCCCAGCATACTGTACAGGCACGGGGCGGCCTTGGCGGCCTCCACCACCAGCGACACGGTGTCGATACCGGAGGGCGCGTACTCCACGTTTACCTGATGCTTGGCCAGAATGGACAGCAGCTTCAGCAGAGAGCCGGGCTCCGAGGACATGCCGCTCTTGGCGATGGTGATGATGGAGAAGCCCTTTTTGCCGGCGATACCGGTAATGAAGCTTTCGTCCTGCTCCTCGTCGTCGATGCTGCTGAGGATCATGGTGCCGTCGTGGGCGGGATCGTTGGTGTTGCGGATGTTCAGGGGAATATTTTTCTCCCGGACGGGGAACACCGTGCCCTCGTGCAGCACCTGCGCGCCCAGGTAACTCAGCTCACGCAGCTCGCTGTAGGTGACGCGGCGGATGGGTTCGGGGTTCTCCACGATGCGGGGATCGGCCATCAGGATACCGGACACATCCGTCCAGTTCTCGTACACGTCGGCGTCCAGCGCCGCCGCCGCCAGCGCACCGGTGATGTCGCTGCCGCCCCGGCTGAAGGTGTGGATGCTGCCGTCCGGCAGCACGCCGTAGAAGCCAGGAATGACCACCTTCCGCCCGCTGGCCGCATGGATCAGAGCCTGATAGCTGGCCTCCTGGTCCACCGTGCCGTCCATGCGGAAGTGCAGCCACAGGCTGCTGTCCAGAAAGTCAAAGCCCAGGCAGTCGGCCATGATCCGGGCGGCGAAATACTCGCCCCGGCTCACCAGCTCATCGGCGGAGATGCCCTTGTCCATCTTGGCGCGCAGGGCGTCGAATTCCGCCTCCAGCGGCGTGGACAGGCCCAGCTCGTCCCGGATCTCCAGATACCGGCTGCGTACCATATCGAATATACCGTCGCAGCTGACGCCGTACTGCAGGTGGGCGTGGCACAGATACAGCAGGTCCGTGATCTTGTGATCGTCCTTGAACCGTTTTCCGGCGGCGCTGACTACCACCACCCGGCGAGCGGGGTCTGCCTCCACGATGGAGCGTACTTTTTCCAGCTGGTGGGCGTCCGCCATGGACGACCCGCCGAATTTCAACACTTTCAACATAGTCCTTGCCTCTTTCGCTTTGGTTATTGTGTGCAGGGTTTTTCATGCGTGACAAAAAAATATTTTATGTCCATGAGAGAAAAACACTTGCTTTTTTGATGGGGACAGTGTATCATAGCCATATCAGAAATGCAAGACCCAATTTCAAAAGTTTTTTCGGAGGCTTTTTTACCATGATCTACCACAGCACAAGAAACGAGCAGCTCACCGCTTCCTCCACCCACGCGGTGCTTCAGGGCATCGCCCCGGACGGCGGCCTGTACATCTGCGACCCGACGGCCCTGCGCTTCGACTGGCGCGCCGCCCTGGAAAAGGACACCCTCTCCATGGCGGCGGATATCCTCCACGCCCTGCTGCCGGACTTTCAGGACATGGACCGGCTGGTCCGCGACAGCTACGCCGGCAAGTTCCCCACGTCCGACCTGACGCCCCTGACCCCCGTGGCGGATAAATACGTGCTGGAGCTGTACCACGGCCCCACCTCCGCCTTCAAGGATGTGGCCCTCAGCGTCCTGCCCCGCCTCATCGTGGCGGCGGCCAAGGCTGAGGGCATGAAGGGCGACGTGGTCATCCTGACGGCCACCTCCGGCGACACCGGCAAGGCGGCCATGGAGGGCTTCCACGACGTGCCCGGCACCCGCATCACCGTGTTCTACCCCTACGGCGGCGTCTCCGCCGTTCAGCAGGCCCAGATGGCCACCCAGGAGGGCGCCAACGTCCGCGTCTGCGCCGTCCGCGGCAACTTCGACGATGCCCAGACCGGCGTGAAGGAGATCTTCGCCGCCTGCAAGGACAAGGACCTCCACGGCGCCATGCTCTCCTCCGCCAACTCCATCAATATCGGCCGTCTGGCCCCCCAGGTGGTCTATTACTTCCGCGCCTACGGCGATCTGGTGAAGTCCGGCCGCATCCGTCTGGGCGACGTGGTGGACTACACCGTCCCCACCGGCAACTTCGGCGACATTCTGGCCGGCTATTTTGCCAGGCAGATGGGCCTGCCTGTGGGCCGCCTGATCTGCGCCAGCAACGCCAACGACGTACTCACCGAGTTCCTGACCACCGGCCGCTACGACAAGCGCCGCCCCTTCTACAAGACCACCTCTCCCTCCATGGATATTCTGGTGTCCAGCAATCTGGAGCGCCTGCTCTATCTGGTCAGCCAGGATGCCAGCTGCGTGGAGCGCCTGATGCGGGAGCTGAACACCCAGGGCTGGTATCAGGTCAGCGGCTGGATGCTGGAGCAGCTCCGTGCCGTCTTCGGCTGCGGCTGCTGCGACGATGCCGGCGCGGCGGAGGTCATCGGCCGGGTGTGGCGCGAGCACAAATACCTCTGCGACCCCCACACCGCCGTGGCCTGGGCCGTGGCGGAGAAACACACCCGCGAGGGCGTTCCCATGGTGGTCTTGTCCACCGCCTCGCCCTACAAGTTCCCCGCCGCCGTGCTGCACGCCCTGGGCGAGGCATCCGGTGACGATGAGTTCGCCATGATGGAGCAGCTCCACGCCCTCACCGGCATGGACATCCCCAAAAATCTCCGCGGTCTGGAGGGCCGCCCCGTCCTCCATACCGACGTCATCGACAAGGACGCCATGCTGGACTATGTGCTGTCCGACGTGCTGAAATAACAGAAAGGAACTGTTCCCTATGAATATCGTTTGTTTGGACATGGAGGGCGTCCTCGTCCCCGAGATCTGGATCGCCTTTGCCGAGGAAAGCGGCATTCCCGAGCTGCGCCGCACCACCCGCGACGAGCCGGATTATGACAAACTCATGCGCTGGCGCATCGATCTGCTGCGGCAGCGCGGCCTGAAGCTCAGCGCCATTCAGGAGACCATCTCCCGCATCGACCCCCTGCCCGGCGCCAAGGACTTCCTGGACGCGCTGCGTAAGGATACCCAGGTGGTCATCCTCAGCGACACCTTCGACCAGTTCGCCATGCCCCTCATGGCCAAGCTGGGCTATCCCACCCTGCTGTGCAACACCCTGGAGGTGGACGGCGAGGGCTACATCACCCGCCACCTCATGCGCTGTGAACACTCCAAGCTCACCACCGTCAAGGCCCTTCAGTCTATCGGCTACGACACCATCGCCAGCGGCGACAGCTATAACGACCTGGAGATGATCCTCCACAGCAAGGCCGGCTTCCTCTTCCGGGGTCCCGACAAGATCAAGCAGGACTACCCCGACCTGCCCGCCTTCGAGGACTACGGCGACCTGCTGGCCGCCATCCGCGCCGCCCTGTAACAGCGGTGCTGCGGTGAAAGACAAAGCAAAAACCGGCGCCCCCCGGCGCCGGTTTTTGCTTTGTGAAAGGAGGGGGTAAGATCACATCTGGACGCGGTTCTCGCGGGTCCAGCTGGTGATGTCCAGGTTGGGATAGCGGCGGCGCAGCTCGTCCAGCTTGCCTTCGGTGTCGCCCAGTGCGGCGATGCTGTTGATGGCCGCCACATCGGCGGCATTCATGGCGTGGGCCTCATCGGCGCCGCAAGACGCGCAGTGATAGTGCTTGGTCGCCTCGGAAAACGTAACATCGGTGCTGCCGCAAACGGCGCAGCGGGTGGTCTTGGATACGATAGCCATAATGTATTACCTCCATATTCTTGTTTTGTTTCGTTGTCCTTATACTACCACAAAAGTTTTCAGTTGTAAAACGCATAATTGTATTTGCAAGTATGAGAAAAAGTATGATATAATGGCGACAGCGACTGTACAGGAGGTCCCGCCATGAGTGTATCCAAATACCAGATGTTCCTCAAGACCGTGGAGTGCGGCAGCTTCTCCCGGGCAGCGGAGGAGCTGAACTTCACCCAGTCCGGCGTCAGCCACGCCGTCCAGGCGCTGGAGGACGAGCTGGGCATCACGCTGCTCAGCCGCAACCGCGGCGGCGTGGTGCTGACGGCTGACGGCCGCGCGCTGCTGCCCCGGGTCGAGGCCCTCTGCGCCGCCCACCATGCCCTCATGCAGTCCGCGGCGGATCTGAAGGGGCTGGACGCCGGCCTGGTCAAGGTGGCCACCTTCTCCAGCGTCTCCGCCCAGTGGCTCCCCTCCATCCTCAAAAGCTTCGGCGATGTCTACCCCAACATTGAGTTCGAGGTGGTGGATGCCGATTTCTACGGCCAGACCGAGGAGTGGATCCTCCAGGGCAAGGTGGACTGCGGCTTTCTGCGCCTGCCCTCAGCCAAATCCCTCTGCGCCCACCCCCTGTACCGGGATGAACTGCTGGTGGTCGTCCCCTGCGGCCACCAGCTGGCGGATGCGGCGGCCTTCCCCCTGTCGGCCCTGTCCGCCGAGCCCTTCATCCGGCTGGAGGAGGGCCGCGACTACGAGCTCACCGCCGCCCTGGACGCCATGGGCGTCCACCCCAACGTGAAATACACCGCCCGCGAGGACCGCACCATCCTGGCCATGGTGTCCAAGGGCCTGGGCATCAGCCTCCTGCCGGAGCTGATGGTCCGCCGCAGCCCCTATCCCGTGGCCGCCTGCCACGCCCCCGAGCGCTTCTACCGCAACATCGGCATCGCCGTCAAGGATGAAAAGGCCCAGTCCGCCTCCACCCGCCGCTTCGTGGACTACGTCCGCCGCTGGGTGGCCGAAAACGGCGAGAACTGACCTCCCACGCCTTCCCCCTGGGAGCGGATGAGGTGTCCCCGCCCGCAGGCGGCGTAAAACTCCCCCGTCCCCGCCGTAGCAGAGGGCGTGCTGAAATTCGAGATCATGGCCAGCTGACACGAGGCCGGAGCAGCAAAAACCGGGGAGCTTGCGCTCCCCGGTTGCTTTTGCCTTTATTTACTTGCCGAAGTAGCGGTTCAGCAGACCCTCGAAGGCGAGTTACTGCGCCTTCAAATACTTGCAGCAGAGATTGATCTCCTGAAGGCCATACCCCTCACGGCGATAAAACCTTACCGCCCTCGGGTTCGTATTCTCCGCAAGCAGCTGCACTCTCAAAAGGCCTTCACGCTGTATCAGCTTCTCCAACTCTGCAAGAGCAGCTGCCCCATAGCCTTTTCCCCGAAATGGTTCTCTGATAAAGAAATCATCCAGAAACAGCACCTTTCCATGTGCCCAGACGCTATAAAAAACGACTGTGTTCATAAAACCAATGGACTGTCCATTTTCTTCCAGCATAAACAGCAGATTGGCGCCGTCCGGCTCTGCCATGATGCGCTGGAATATCACAGCAGGATCTCCTTTGTCCAGCGGCGACTCCCACACGTTTTCATCCGCGTATTCATAAGCCATGAATTCTCTGTTCAATTCGACCCAGATTTTTTCATCCTCGGGGCAGCATTTTCTGATCATCTGTTCAAGCTCCCTGTATTTTCTATTCACAAATGAAAGGGTGCGGATAAATCCGCGCCCTCTCATTCATTTGCTTACTTCCCGAAGTAGCGGTTCAGCAGACCCTCGAAGGCCTTGCCGTGGCGGGCTTCGTCGCGGGCCATCTCATGGACGGTGTCGTGGATGGCATCCAGGTTGTACTTCTTGGCCAGCTTCGCCAGCTCGAACTTGCCGGCGGTAGCGCCGTTCTCGGCATCCACGCGCATCTCCAGGTTCTTCTTGGTGCTGTCAGTGATGACCTCGCCCAGCAGCTCGGCGAACTTGGCGGCGTGCTCGGCCTCCTCCAGGCCGGCCTTCTCCCAGTACAGGCCGATCTCGGGATAGCCCTCGCGGTGGGCCACACGGGCCATGGCCAGATACATACCGACCTCGGAGCACTCACCCTCGAAGTTGGCGCGCAGACCGTCGATGATCTCCTTGCGGACATCCTCGGGGACATCGTCGCCAAAGACCTTGCCTACGCCCACAACGTGCTCGGCGGCCCAGGACTTCTCCTCAGACTGCAGCAGGAACTTGTCGCCGCTGACGTGGCAGACCGGGCACTCGGCGGGGGGAACATCACCCTCGTGAACATAACCGCAAACAGGACAGACCCACTTCTTCATAATCGTTACCTCCATAAATGTATTCATGTCGTTGTGTTTGTTATTTTGACGCCGCCGCAGCGGCATTTGTCAACTGGTTTTCTTCTCGGCCAGGCAGCCGTTGCAGCGGCCGTAGAACACGACGCCGCAGCTGTCCGCCTCGCCCACCGCTGTCATATCCGGCGGCTCCACCGGGATCGGCGGCAGGTCGATGACCGAGCCGCAGGTGCGGCAGACGAAGTGCCCGTGGGGGGCGGTGTCACCGTCGTAGCGATCCTCGCCGTCCACACAGCCGATGACCTGCACCGCGCCCTCCGCCCGGAACCGCGCAAGATTGCGGTATACCGTGGCCAGGGACAAGTCCGGTATTTTCGGCTTCAGCTGGCTGTACACCCACTCCGCCGATGGGTGGCAGGTGGTGGAACGCAGGCATTGCAGTATGGCGTCCCGCTTGGGGCTGTGCCGCGTGGTGTTCATGGGCTGCGCTCCTTTCTTGTTGCTAACAATTATTGTTTGCATTAGTATAGTAGCACACCCATTTGGATTTGTAAAGAGGTTTTTTGCATTTTTTTAAAAAAATTTTCCAGTGCCTGTTAGCCTCCCCTATCGGTGCGGAAAATATGCAAAGGAGCCCGGTACGCACAGTGTACCGGGCTCCTCATTTCAATTTACTCGGCCTCGGCCAGCGCCTTAGCCTCGGCAATAGCCTTCTCCTGCGCCGCGGCGGGGCAATCCTCGTAGCGGACGAAGTTGAAGGTGAACGTACCACGGGACTGGGTCATGGATCGCAGATCGATGGCGTAGCTCATCATCTCGGCCATGGGGACCTCAGCCTCCAGCACCTGCTCGCCGTCGCCGGTGGGGTTCATGCCCATCACGCGGCCGCGGCGCTTATTCAGATCGCCCATCACATCGCCCAGATAGCTGTCGGGGATGGTGACCTTCAGCTCACCAATGGGCTCCATCAGCACGGGCTTGGCCTCGGGCAGCGCGGCCTTGAAGGCCAGGTTGGCAGCCAGCTTGAACGCGATTTCGGAGGAGTCAACAGGGTGGTAGGAACCATCCACCAGGGTGGCCTTCAGGAACACCACGGGATAGCCGGCCAGCACGCCGTGCAGGCAGCTCTCGCGCAGGCCCTTTTCCACGGCGGGGAAGTAGTTCTTGGGCACGGAGCCGCCAAACACGTTCTCCTCGAAGATCATATCCTCCTGCTCAGTCTGGGGCTCGAAAATGATATGGACATCGCCGAACTGACCGCTGCCGCCGGTCTGCTTCTTATAGCGGCCCTGCTTGCGGACGGTGCTGCGGATTTTCTCACGATAGGCAACGCGGGGGGTATCCAGCTCCGCGTCCACGCCGAAGCGGCTCTTCAGCTTACTGCACAGCACGTCGATCTGGATGTCGCCGGCGCCGGAGATCACGGTCTGGTGGGTCTCGGCGTTGTTGGTGACGGAGAAGGTGGGATCCTCCTCGTTCAGCTTGTTCAGGCCGGTGCCCAGCTTTTCGATCTCCTGCTTGGTCTTGGGGGAGATAGCGCGCTCATAGCAGGCGGGAGCAAAGGCCAGAGGCGCGAACTTGACGTAGGTCTTGGGCTCACACAGGGTGTCGCCGGTCTTGACCTTGTCCATCTTGCCGATGGCACCGATATCGCCGCAGCAGATCTCCTTGGTCTCCTCGCTCTTCTTGCCCTTCATGGTGTACAGACGGCCCAGCTTTTCGGTGTTGCCAGTGGTCATGTTGTACAGGGACATATCGCCGGTGACCTTGCCGCGGATGACCTTGATCATGGAGTACTTGCCGTACTGGTCGGAGATGGTCTTGAACACGAAAGCGGCGGTGGTGCCGTTGGGATCGTAAGCGACCTCGATGGCGTTTCCGTCGTCGTCCTCGGCAGCCTCGGCGGGCATGTCGGTGGCCACGGGAACCAGATCCACGATGGTCTGCATCAGCATGTCAACGCCTATACCGGTGACGGCGGAGCCGCACAGCACGGGGCAGACAGTACCCTCGCGGACGCCGATCTTCAGACCCTTGGCCATATCCTCGGCGGACAGCTCCATGGTCTCGAAGAACTTCTCCATCAGCTCCTCGTCGGCGCCGGCGGCGGCTTCCATCAGCTCGGAGCGCAGGGCCTCCACCTCGTCGGCCATGTCGGCGGGGATGGCGCACTCGCCCTTGGCGTCGTAAGCCTTGTTGTGCAGCAGGTCAACGATCACGGTGACGGCCTTGTTGGCGTCAGCCTTGGTGGCAACGATGGGTGCGATGGCGGTGCCGAACTTGCCCTTGACAGCCTCGATGCAGCTGGCGTAGTCGGCGTTGGCCTCCTCCACGCGGTTGATGAACATCATGCGGGGCTTCTTGCCCAGCATCTTCCAGGTACGCTCCATACCGACGGACAGGCCGTCCTTGGCGTTGCCCACGATGACGGAGCACTCGGCGGCGCGGATGGCGCACACGGCCTCACCGGCGAAATCGAAGTTGCCGGGGGCGTCCATCACGTTGATCTTCTTACCCTTATACATGACGGGAGCAAAGGCCAGAGAGATAGAGATCTGGCGCTTGATCTCCTCGGCGTCGTAGTCACAGGTGGTGTTGCCGTCAGCGGTCTTGCCCAGACGGTCAATACCCTTGGTCATGTACAGCATCTGCTCCACCAGAGAGGTCTTGCCGGAGCCGCCGTGGCCCAACAGGGCAATATTGCGAATGTCGTTTGCAGTCATAATGGTGTGTTCTCCCTTCAATTTGATCCAGCGCACGGGCGCTGCCGCGCGCAATACGCTCAACATGACGATTATAGCTCACTTTTGCAAGTCTGACAACCTTTATTTTTAATATTTGTAGGAAAAATCCCCTGTCTTACGGGAGATTTCGTCAACTTATACAACAAGCTTTCCCTTTTTCTGGTCAGGTCGACCAGAGTCGAAAAGCCACGGCGGAAAATCCGCCGTGGCCTTCTCGTTTTATAAACCTTAGTAGTGCTTCACCAGTCCGCTCAGCAGCAGCGTCGGCAGCAGCCACAGCGCCAGAAAGCCCAGCATGTACAGCGGCGACAGCGTGCCGTAGCTGCCCACGGAGGTCAGGTAATAGGTCAGCAGCAAACCCACCACCGCACCCAGATAGCACAGCCACGTTCCCGTCCGGGTGGCACTGCGCAGGCGGCGGGAGCCGATAGTGGCCTCGGCCAATGGCATCAGCCCCTCCCGGTAGATCACGGCGTTGGGGGCCTCGCCCCGCTGCTCCATGGCGTCGGACAGGGCCAGTCGGGCGGAGACATTGGGATAGACCGGCTTGCAGTCCAGTCCGAACTTCCGCTTCAGAAGTCCCGGCGTCACATTGCCGCTGCGCACCGCCAGCACAGGCCGCATGCCCGCCCGGTGCAGTGCCCGCAGCGCCCAGTCCACATTGCGGGAGGGCTGGTACTTGATGACGAAGATAGCGCCCAGCACGCCGTCGATCGCCAGAAACACACCGGTTTGCAGCTTCAGGTCGTGGGGCAGCGTCACCTTCTGCTTGCGCATGAAATACGCGCTGCCCATGGCGACGGTCTCGCCCCGGATCATGCCGGTCACGCCGCCCTCCTCACAGAAGCGCAGGTCGTCCACGCGGGCGGAGAACCCGCCCTCCGCCGCCAATTGCTGGCGAAACAGGGGCGACAGCTGGCTGTGCGCCGCCTGCGCCATCCCGGCGGCGTAGGAGAGCATCTTGATGCGCTCCTCGCCATAGACCTTGTAGCCGTTGAACGCCACCGTGCCGGTGGGGAACAGGTCGTTCTCCGTCACCAGCAGCTGGCGGCTGCGGCTCAGAGGCAGCGCCCCGGCATAGCCCGCCAGCGCGCTGCCGCCCCGTGTGAGACGGTGCTGTAAGCGGTGCAGCGGCAGCGCCGCCGTCAGCGGCAGCGACAGGGGCAGCGACACCGTCAGGTGGGCCGACCAGACCCGTAGGAAGCTCTCCATGCCCTGCCCGGACAGGCACACCACGGCGGAAAGCACCGTGGCGGCGCTCAGCAGCAGCGGCGTCAGATACCACTGCCAGCGACAGGCGGGATCGGGCTTGTCCGTCATGCGGTAAAAGCCCTCCAGCCGTCCCTTCTGCTTGCAGATACCCATGTCCAGCTGGGACGCCACATAGGGCGGCTCGCCGCCCACATTGGCCAGCTGGAACGCCTCGCGCCGTGTCTCGGAGCGCAGCAGCAACGCCCACTGCTCCATCCACATCAGCAGCGCCGTGGTGGCGGCAAATGGCATGTGACCGTCCTGGGTAATAGCGGCGGACACGATGCCGTCAAACGCCACCGCAAAGACCAGCAGCAGCGCACCGAAGGCGCTGGTGACATGGCCCTTTTTCAGCTCCTGAAAGGCGTATTTCCACACGTCCATCGCGAAGATGGCCGCCAGCATCATCACGCCTACCGGCAGATGGCCCCGCAGCATGGCGCTCTCCTGCCACGCGGCAGGCATATAGCCCAGCCCGTCCAGCACCGCCAGCGCGATCAGCGCGGCCACGGGAAAGCTCAATATGGTCAGCGACCGGTTCAGGTGCTTGGCCCGGCGCTTTTCCGCCCGGAACGCCTCGTCGCTGTCCGGCTCCGGCGCAAGCGGCTCCGGCTCCGGTTCCGGACGCTCCGGCTCCGTCCACAGCTGCTCGGTGTCGTGCCGCCGGGGCTTTTTCCGGGCATGGAGGCGGGCCGTCAGCTCACGCAGCCGCTCCCGCAGAGTAAGCGGCTCCTCCAAGATCCCGTCGTCATTCTCCGCCAGCACCGCGTCCACCGTGTCGTACATGACGTTTTTCAGCGACACCCGATCCGGCGGCAGCTCCTCCTCCGGCTCCGGTGCAGTCGGCACGTAGGGCTTCGGCGGCTGGCCGGTGCGGATCACCGGAAGCTCCGTGGTGTCGCCCTTTTCCGCCTTTTTGCGGCGCTTCCGCTTCCTCTCCCGCTTTTCCGTTTTGGGCAGGCGGGTGGTGATCTCTTCCTCCTGCTCCGGTTCCGGAGTGGGTTCGGGTTCCGGCTCCGGCTCCGAAACAGGCTCCGGCGCGGGTGTGGGCGCAGGCTCCTCTATCGGGGCAGGCTGACGCCCACCCTTGCCGTATTCGGCCAGGATGGATTCCAGCGTAAACGCCTCGTCCTCAGGGACGGCGGGGGTATGCAGTTGTTCCTCGTCTTGCCTGCGCATGGATATCTTTTTTCTCAGCTCCGCTGGCGCACCGCCTCATACAGCAGGATAGCCGCTGCGGCGGAGGCATTCAGGGAGGAGATCTGTCCTTTCATGGGGATGCTGACCAGAAAATCGCAGTTTTCCGCCACAAGGCGGGTCATGCCGTCGCCCTCGGAGCCGATGACGATGGCGGCAGGGCCTTTCAGGTCGGCGTTATACAGGGTGGTGTTGCCGTCGGCGGCGGTGCCGAACACCCAGACGCCCTGCTTTTTCAGGTCTTTCAGCAGCGAGGGGATGTTGGCCACCCGCGCCACCGGCATATAGCTGACCGCACCGGCGGAGGTCTTTGCCACGATAGCAGTCAGTCCCGCGCTGCGGCGCTTGGGGATGATGACGCCGTGGGCCCCGGCGCACTCGGCGGTACGGAGGATGGCGCCCAAATTGTGGGGATCGGAGATCTCGTCGCAGATCACCAGCAGCGGCGCTTCGCCCCTGTCGGCGGCGGTCTGCAAAATGCTCTCCACCGTCACATACTCCCGGACGGCGGCCAGCGCGATAACGCCCTGATGGGCGTGGGTGCGAGACATGGCGTCCAGCTTGCGGCGGTCGGCCTCCACCACCACAACACCCGCCGCGCGGGCCTTGGAAGCGATGTGGCCCAGCGTCTTGTCCGTCTCGCCCTTGGCAAGATAGATCTTGTCGATGGCCGTTCCGGCCCGCAGCGCCTCGATCACCGCGTTGCGTCCCTCGATCATGCCGTCGGCCTCCGCCTCCGCCACAGGGCGGCGCTTCGGCGCGGTCGTCTGCTCTTTCATAGAAACAATTCCTTTCCAGATATATCGATTCAGTATTGATTATACCATACCCCCACCGCAAGATAAAGTCCGATTCATAGAAATTTTACAGAAAATCCGCCAATGTGCCGCTTGTGGCGTACCGCCCTTTGTGGTATACTGTCATTTATACTTTATGATACCCGGATATCTCTTTAAGGAGGGTTCCATGGCAGATAACAACAATAACCGCGACAACCGGAACAATAACAACAAAAACAACAACCGCATGCGGGGCATCCTGACGCTGGTGCTGTGGGCCGTGGTGCTGACGGTGGCAATGAACTACATCAGCGCCTACTCCGGCAACACCGCCAACAAGACCTCCAGCCACGAGATCAAGTACAGCGAAATGGTGGACATGGTGGAGAAGGATCAGGTCAAGGAGATCCTGTTCAAGGACAGCACCATTTACATCACACCGGTGGACGGCTATACCTACACCGAGGAGGTGGAGGAGGGCAGCACCGCGCAGCCCAAGAGCTACACCCAGTCCAAGGAGACCCAGCTGACGCTGTTCACCAAGCAGCTGTCCGACAGTCAGCTGCTGCCCCTGCTGGAAGAACACAATGTGGCGTACACCGGCTACTATAAGGCGCAGCTGAGCCCGGTGCTGACCTTCATGGCCAACTACGTGCTGCCCATCATCATTATGGTGAGCCTGTTCATGCTGGTGATGCGGATCCTCAGCAAGTCCGGCGGCGGCTTCGGCGGCATCGGCAGCGTGGGCAAGTCCAACGCCAAGGTGTACATGGAAAAATCCACCGGTGTCACCTTCAAGGACGTGGCCGGTCAGGACGAGGCCAAGGAATCCCTGGAGGAGATCATCGACTTCCTGCACAACCCCGGCAGATACACCGCCATCGGCGCCAAGCTCCCCAAGGGCGCGCTGCTGGTGGGCTCTCCCGGTACCGGTAAGACTCTGCTGGCCAAGGCGGTAGCCGGCGAGGCCGGCGTCCCCTTCTTCTCCATTTCCGGTTCCGACTTTGTGGAGATGTTCGTGGGCGTGGGCGCCAGCCGTGTCCGCGACCTGTTCAAGGAGGCCGCCAAGGTCGCGCCCTGCATCATTTTCATCGACGAGATCGACGCCATCGGCAAGACCCGCGACAGCCGCTTCGGCGGCGGCAACGACGAGCGGGAGCAGACCCTGAACCAGCTGCTGGCGGAGATGGACGGCTTTGACCCCAGCAAGGGTATCATCGTGCTGGCCGCCACCAACCGTCCGGAGGTGCTGGACAAGGCGCTGCTGCGTCCCGGCCGCTTCGACCGCCGCATCACCGTGGACCGTCCCAATCTGGCGGGCCGTCTGGCGACCCTGCAGGTTCACACCCGCAACATCAAGCTGGCGGAGGACGTCAATCTGGAGAAGATCGCCCAGGCGACCGCCGGCTGCGTGGGTGCCGACCTTGCCAATCTGGTGAACGAGGCCGCTCTGCGGGCCGTCCGCAAGGGCCGCCGCGCCGTGAATCAGAACGATCTGCTGGTGTCCTTTGAGCTGGTCATCGCCGGCAGCGAGAAAAAGGGCACTGTCATCACCGAGCAGGAAAAGCGCATCATCGCCTATCACGAGGTGGGTCACGCGCTGGTGGCCGCCAAGCAGAAGAACGCCCAGCCTGTCAGCAAGATCACCATCGTGCCCCACACGCAGGGTGCGCTGGGCTACACGCTGCATTTGCCGGAGGAGGAGAAGTTCCTCATGTCCAGGGAGGACATTCTGGCGGAGATCCGTACCCTGCTGGCAGGCCGTTCCAGCGAGGAGGTAGTGTGCAACACCATGACCTCCGGTGCCGCCAACGACATTGAGCGGGCCACGGAGATGGCCCGGAATCTGGTGGCCCGGTTCGGTATGTGCGACGAGTTCGACATGGTGGCGCTGGGCACGGTGCAGAGCCAGTATCTGGACGGTGGCTACTCCATGACCTGCGCGCAGGAGACCTACGCCGCCGCTGACCGCGAAACCATCAAGATCATCCGCCAGTGCCACAAGGAAGCCAAGGAGATCCTGATGGAGAATCGGGAACTGCTGGACAAGATCGCCGCGTACCTGCTGAAGAAGGAGACCATCACCGGTCAGGAGATGATGGCCATTATCGAGGGCCGCGACCCCGAGACCGTGGACAACTACGGCGCCACACGGGAGCCGGAGCAGCCCCTGTTCCGTCCCAGCGTGCCGGAGACCATCGAGGCGCCCGCCAAGCACATCAACATCGTCTCCCAGCCCATCCCCATGCCGGACTTCGACGCGAAGCCGGAGGAGGGAAAGGCGGAAGATCAGCCGGAGAATACCTCCGAGGGCGAATCCACGGAGGATAAGCCGGAGGACAAGCCGGAATAAGTAAATACCCTACAGGGGCGGACAGTTCGTCCGCCCCTGTCATAAAATAAAAGACGTCGGTGATGATTGATTATGAGCAGATTGCAAGACCTCTGCAAAGAGCGGGGCTTTACCCAGATCAAAATGCAGATGCTGATCGGCATCGACCAAAGCGCCTATTCCCAGATCGAACGGGGTGAGCGGTATCTCAGCTTTGAGCAGTGCCGCCGCGTGGCGCCGGCCTTGAACACCAGCATGGACTATCTGGCGGGCCTGACCGACGAGAAAAAGCCCTATCCCAGAGCAGAGCAGTGAGCGATACAGGGCGCTCACTGCTTTATTTCGTCCGTGCCGCCCTGCAAAATGGTTCGATACATATATAGCGTAGGGGCGGGGTTCTACCCCGCCCCTACGGCTTACGATGGCGTTTCCGGTAAATGATGGGAGGGGCAGAGCCCCTCCCCTACAAAAGCTCTTTTCCGCCTTATCCTTCCACCAACAAAAAGCGTCACGCGGCAACCGCGTGACGCTTTTTGTTGGTCTCTCAGCCCCACAATGTGGTCAGCATGGGAATGACCTGCTTCTTCCGGGACATGACGCCCGGCAGGAACACCGTGTTGTCCCTGGGCTCCACGGCAAAGGCGTTGCGGATGGCGTCGTCGCTGCCGATGAACAGCAGCTGCGTGCCCTCCTGCAAAACGTCCGTCAGCATCAGGATCACCATGTCGTAGCCGTGTTCGTTCTGCATCTGCTCCATGGCCTTCAGCAGATCCTCCTTGCGCTCCATCAGGTGCTCGGAGTTGATGCACGTCACCTGACCCACGCCCAGATTCTGCTCGGCAATGTGGAACTCCTTGAAGTCGCTGCGCAGCAGCTCCTCCGCCGACTTGCCGTCCACTGCGCCGGCGGCGAACAGCTCGCGGCCCAGCTCGTCCAGCGACACACGGGCCATGCGGGCCAGACGCTCCGCCATGGCGATATCCCGCTTGGTGCAGGTGGGAGACTTGAACATGACCGTATCCGACAGGATAGCCGCCGCCATCAGTCCCGCCATATGGGGCGAGGGCATGACGCCGTGCTCCTGATACATGGAGGTGATGATGGTGTTGGTACTGCCTACCGG
>ERZ837910.1304-NODE-1304-length-35664-cov-13.045073_pt1 | contig 35664 bp, 64 predicted proteins | sample MGYA00519940_ERZ837910 | MGnify/ENA primary metagenome ERZ837910 (study PRJEB31850, sample SAMEA3708825) | human gut metagenome | biome: human gut; feature: human-associated habitat; material: faeces | place: China | collected 2014 ... | reverse complement strand
CATATATCTCCGACATATCCTGCTTCGGGAAAAATGCCATTGAGCCATCCATAGGGACCTCGTTAGCGTTGATATTTTCAACTGCCTGCACTATTCTTCCATTAATCCCTGCTATCTGCTGTGGCATAGGTTGTTGGATTTGTGGTTGTATCTGTTCCTGCGACTGAAATCTCTGTATATTTGCCATAGGGTTGTATTGATACGCTCCATATTGTGGTAAATAATTATTCATTATAGGTGTCTGATAAGGATTGTTCATTGTCCGCCTCCTCTAAAACCTCTTCAATTGCGTGGATAACAAGAGATAATGTCACTAAGTCAAGCTTTTGCAATTCTTCTTTGCTTAAGATTTTTTCTCTAACTTCATCAGAAAACATTCGCATTACCTCTCTTTCTGATTATATTTTTGCATAAAAAAAGAGAAGAACATTATCAAGTTCTTCTCATATTTATGTCATACATCAAGGCTTTATTTAGTTTTAATTTACTACACACTTTTAATCTTGTTACTACACACTTACTACACACTTTTGCTATTGAAATACATAGAAATACATAGAAATATGTGAAAATTGTTAATCAGTCTAATATCAATTAAAAACCCTTAAATACCGCATTTATCGTGCTTTTTGTTAAGTTCATAAGGGGTCGTCTGGTATACGTAATAAGTTTTCCAAGTTAAATATATTATACATCTTAAACCCTCTTATTTTGTGGTTTTTTCAGTTTTAATGTGTGTAGTACTACACACTTACTACACAGCACTTTTCTTAAAATCAACAATGTTGTCCTTGTCTTTCACAATTCTTTCAATATCTACTGCCGCTCTTTCTTCTGTTACATGTGTATATAAATCCATTGTCATTTTAAGAGTTGCATGACCTAAATATGATTGAACAACTTTTGCCTGCACACCTGCTTCAAAACATCTTGTAGCAAAAGTATGTCTTAAAGTATGTCCGCTAAACACAGGAAATTCGTTATCAAAACTTCTTGCAAGATTTATTTGCTTAACAATAGCTTTAATTGAATCTGAATAAATCTGCGAATTGAGAGGCGTGTTATAACTTGTCACAAACAAATAATTGTTCTGCTCTTTAGGTCTTTTGCACTTTACAATATCCTTTAATTCGAACTGCTTTTCAAGATATTTAATGCATTCGCTGTTAATAGGTACTTGTCTATAACTCTGTTTGGTTTTAGGCGGCTCAATGTGAAAAGTTTTGCACTTATCATCAAGGTATTTTTGATACACAAGTGTCTTATTAACATCAATATACCCCTCATCTAAGTGTATATCATTAGGTGTAAGTGCAAACAGTTCTCCTGGGCGCAAGCCTGTATTAACTGCCACATTATACAAATTATCGTAAAATGTCCCTTTACTTGCTTCTAAAAACTCTATCTGTTGTTTTGCTGTTAGTGTGAAAGCTTTAAGTTCTTTATCAGCCCTAAGCTTTACACCTTTTGCTGGATTTTTAATCATTAAGTCATCTTCTATTGCTCTACTGAACATATCATTAAGTATAACCTTAATCTTGTTCTGCCGTTCATATTTATAATTGTCATCAGCTATTTTATCAATTAGTGTTTGAATATCTGATTTAACAAAGGAATTTATGTTGCGATTTCCTAAAAAAGGTGATATATTTTTATTGTATATGTGAGTGTATTCTCTAAGGGTATTAGGGCGTACACTTTTCTTTTTGTACACTTCTATCCAACGATTAAACCAATCGTCCAGCTTAATATCATCTCTAATGCTTGTAAATTGAATATTTTCTGCTATTGCAACAGCCAATTCTTTTTTAACTTCTGATAACTTTGTGCCATAAATATATTTAATCTTATTAAATCTATCTTTATATCTCCCTTGATACACACCGTCCTTTCGCTGCGACAATCCTACACCTAGTTCTTTACCTTTTAAATCTTTTCCCATTCAAAAGCTCCTTTCTTTTGAAAAAAGCCTTGATATAGACAACCACATATTACTACATCAAGGCATATATTTCAATATATCTCTATATTTCGTTACTTTTTTCTATATAGTGCTCAAACTCCTTACGCTTAACAAGCCTCTTATTCCCAACTCTTAAAACAAATGGACAGCTAATTTCATTAAGCATACTGCTGATTCTATTAATTCCGATATTGCTATATTCGGACGCTTCTTCAACTGTTAATGTAACTTTTTCCCATATAGGAATTGTTTTAACCATGTCATCAGTCCTTTCTATCTTGATTTTTATATCCTTAACTCTTCTTGAAATTGTTGCTTTGGATAACATAAGTCTTTGACTAACCTGTTCTAAGCTCATATTACCCACAAGCAACTTGAAAATTCTTAGTTCCTCTTCTGTGAAATTGGCATTTTCAATTATTTCATCAAGCTCCGGCTTAGTCAGTCCCGAAAACTTCATAAGCCTATCTCCTTATTTAAACTTAATATGTTCTATTCCTGTTTCTTCGTATAACTGATTAACAAGCTCTTCCGCTGTGAATAATCCGTCATTATAGTTATCTATAAGTACTTTAAGTTCTCTCTGTACTTTTGTTAATCTCTGCTGTCCGAAACCGAACTTATCGTGTAGCACCCACATAATTAATATTAATGCTGATTCAAAATTTTTCTTCTGCTGTTCATTGCTAATTCTATTCATCTGAACACGTAACATTTGCTCCTTAAACTTTTTCTGTTCTGCCTTACTCATATTTTCACTTCTTTCTTAGAAATTGATTGTCGTATCGCCAGTAGTGCTTGCTATTATCATTCTTAAGGCTTTTACCCCTTTCATAGTCTGTCTGCCAGCATTTCTGACACAACTGTCCTTGCGGTCTGTCAATAGGTTCTCCACAACGATAGCACAAGTGATTTTCTTTGCGATATTCTTTTATATTTTGCCTATTTTCAGTTCTTTTTCTGTGGATAGCATTATCTTTACTCTGGCATATAAAACACTTTGCTTTGCCCTCAACAGCTTTAGCCTTACCACATCTAACACATATGCCAGCTTTTCTACGTTCAGCGTATAAGTTTTTCGAATACTGTTTAAATGCTTCATTGTTTTTTCTTCGCTTATCATCACTTAATGGGTGATTAGCTCTATATTCAGCTTTGTTAGCCAAACATTCCGGACATATCTTTTCATCACCCACAAGTTTATTTTTGCGACATTCCGGGCAAATTTTAAACTGCCTGCAAAGTTCTCTAGTTTCTCTACTGTAAGTCGTTTGCTTCTCCCTACATTCTTCACAATAAAAGCCTTTTCTATCAAGCGGCTTGCCGCATTTAGGGCACAATCCATTCTCTCGGCGGTAATTATATAATTTCTTCTGCGGACTAATTGGCGTTGTCTCCATTGAAAATCAACCTCTCATTCTGTCAATTCTATCTTGTATCTCTTTAGGTGCTTCAATATACTCTTCTACGTTTGTATTTTGACCAATAAGGACATTTTCTTTGATTGTAGGTGTATTTATATCTCTTTGGAATTTTTGCTGGAATTGAGCTTTATACGAAATTGCATTCATCTTTTCGATGAGTGATTTAATGTCGTCTGGCATACGATTTATTTCATTTGCACGCTTAACAACTGTTTCATAGGTTCTTAAGAAATTCGATTGTATTACTGTTTCTATCGTCTGATAATCTGATGTCGCCCAGTTTTTAAGGTTATCTGGCATACCAACCGCCTGTTTTACAAGTGGCGGTAGTTTGTTAAATTCTTCAACTGCCCCATAAGTACCATTCCGTAACGCTTTGCTAACTAACCCCCAAGCTGTCATTCCGTCAAGTTCCTGCGGTTGTGATATAGTCTGTATTTTACCTATCAACTGTCCTATACTTGGAGCAAATCCGCTTATATCAGAGTTGATGTATGCTTTAAGTGCAACTGACACTTGTTCATAACTGTAATTATTCAGCATCATATTCCACACATCTACTGTTTCGGATAAGTTGTTAGGCTTGTAGTTAGGGTAGCAATCACACATAATGCGGATGATTTTAACTGTTTCTTCTCTTGTCATTGCCATCTCCTTTCAGTTGATTAGAAATAGTATCTAATTTGTCGCATATAATAGCACTATTAATTGCTATTGTTCTTAAAAGTGATTCAACCCTTCCGTTGTGCGGATAATCGTATCTGAAATTAATTCCATTAAGTGTATCATCTAATCTGCTCATTCTTACCGCTCCTTTTTTTACACATTATCCCAGTCAATAGCACCCTTGCCGAAATTCTGATTGCCCTGCTTATTAGAATTATCTTCTTTTAGCGCAAACAGTCCTTGCCAACAATGGTCTACTGACTGATTAAGAATTTTAACCGCCAAGTCATTATCTCCACCCGACAGCTTTTCAAGAGTATTCATAGCCCTATGTAATGCCTTGTCAGTGCATATAGGTTTTTTAATTCTCTTACGCATTGTCACATACTCATTAAATGCTTCATCAAGTAATCCATCATCTGGATAATAACTTTTCTTTTTGGATATTACGTTAGTAATATCTTTTTCTGTATTCTTATCTTCTTTAACTTCTTCTGTTCTTTTATTCTTACTTTCTTTTAATATAGAGTTTGTTAATAGAATGTTATCTGTTTGTTGATTGTTTGTTAAGTTGTCTGTTATTTGTTTGTTATCTTGCTTGTTATCCGTTTGATACAAATTGTAGTTAACTACAGTAAATATCGTGAATTTGTTTGTTGCTTTGCTTGTTATTTCGCCTGTTAATTGTAAGTGTTTTAGTGAGGTACGAATTTCCATTACAGACAAATTAGTTTCTTTTGATAATTCAGATATTGAAGAGGGGAAAGACCCTCTTTCAATTATCTTGCCTTTATAATTTCCGTCTTTCCAATAGGCACTTATCAACATATACATAAAAAGTCTGAATGTATTAATATCGCTCCACCATTCCCACTTTAAAATCTTTCTGTCAATTTTAATAAAATTGCCTGCCATAATTACCTCTTCAAGTTCTGTCTATTTCTTACCTCACTAAATCGTTGATATTAACTCTGAATCTGTCAAATTCCTTGCCTTTGCTTCTGTTGTAAGTGGCTGTATCAAAGAACATCAAGTTACCCTCTCTATCCGTTGCCATACTTACACCATTTCTTGTAAGACTGCCTTTGAGTAGGTCAAGTAAAATCTGTATTTCTTGCTTTGTTTCGTCTTTCATAGTTTATTTACCTCTCCATATTTCTTCATCAAGAATATATTGCCTGATAAATCTATCTGCATATTGCGGGTGTATCATCGACCTTGCTGTTTTTCTGTCCACTCCCAATGAATTATCACTTGTAACATATCTTTGTTTCATAACCTCAACTACCTCTAATGGTTCAAAAACAAGATTATTCTTAGGTTGCAAACCAATGAACCAATATTGCGTAGGCTTTTTATAGTAATCTCCATTTAACGTTCTGTCTTTGTCGATAACATTAGGTTTTATGCACCAAAAATGCGTTAAATAATGCATTCCGCTAGTGCTTAACGGATTTTCTATAATCAACCTTAGATGTTTTCTTTGACATACAATTACAAATTTGTTAAGTAACTCATAGAACAAACTTAACTGCCTATGTCTTTTCATTGACGCCTCGCATTTTTGTTCTATTGTATAGTTTTTGTATTGATATGCTGTGCAGCATAAATGCCTAGGGCTTTGGTCTGAAAAATAAGTGCAAGGGAAAAATGCAAATATCAAATCATCAGAGCTTATCTTATCAAATAGACTCGGCTCGCCTTGATACCCCCCTTCAATCTCTTTAAAAAGGTCAGTAACATAATCTGTTTCGCCAAATTCATTCTGAATATCATAGTCATAAGCTTCAATCCCATACTTCTTGAAAGCATTCTTGAATGTGCCTGACTGCTCAAATAAACAATGTACTGTCATTCCACACCTCCGATAAAATCCTCAATATTCATTTGCGGGTCTTTCGGAAATACAAGCATTTCATTCTTGGCTATATTAAAATACTTTTCATCAATCTCAATTCCTATGAATTTTCTATTTGCTTGTAAACAAGCAATTCCGGTAGAACCTATCCCCATAAAGGAGTCTAAAACAATCTGGTTTTCTAATGATGAATTCTCAATTAATATTTTCATCAGCTCTACTGGTTTTTCGGTATCGTGAAGATTTTTACCGTTTATATCTTTTCTTTTTTTGTTAGGAATTGATAATATGTCACTTGTGCCACAATTATTTATTTTTATTGCTTTTCCTTTTCTAAAAAATAAAATGTATTCAAACTGTGACATATAAAATTGCCCCATAATTTTATTTCCCTTGTTCCAAATTAAAGACTTAATAAAATGAAATCCGTATTGCTTAATGCCATTCCTTTTTTCGTCTTCTGTTCTTAAATCCGTAAAACTGTTAAGCATTTTTATAAGATTAATATGATTAGTCATAACATAACAATGACTGCCATTTTTAAGTATGCGGTAAAATTCAGATGCATACATATCACAATCTATATTGTTATAATTAAAAACTTTACCTTGTTTATTTATCTTCTTTTGAAACATTCCACCACTGTTTCCTGCATTTCCCCTAGATGTTACTGGATATGGTGGGTCTGTAACAATTAAATCAATGCTTTCATCAGCTATATTTTTAACAACATTTAAAAAATCATCATTAAAAATTTTGTTTTTTTCTTCCATTTTAAATCTATCAAAAAGAAACCTCGGTTTTATGTCCGGGCAACCTATTCCTTTCTTTGATTTTTAGTTAGTTAAATCTGTTTCTCGGAAGAGTAAAATCTATTCTCTGACCGCAGCTATAGCACCACTTGTAAGAGTATTTAATAATATCTTCTCCTGTAAAAATCTGACCGCATACAGGACATTTATAATCATCTACGCTATCCTGTACGGCAATTATATCTTTTTCTTTCAGCTTTTCTTTTAAGTGGTCTAATACTTTTATGCAACTATCTCTTTCCATCCTGTTTTGTTCCTTTCAGCTTTTTTGCCAGCATTTTAAGTTCTAAATCATCACAATTTACTTTCATATAGCGTGTATCTCTTCGCTTTTTAAGTTCTTCAATGCAATCATCAACAGCCTTGTTGTAACCCAACTTAAACATATTTACATCTTCGATAGTCAGATTTTCAAATGAATCAACCATCGTCTTAGCGACTACGTTCACGAGCTTCTTGACATAATTCTGAACTTCAATATCAGTAGTTTCAATCTTCATCGTTACCACCCACTTTCTCAAAAGGAACACCTCTCAAATGTCCGTCAAGGTCTAATTCTGTTCCGTCAATATTGCCATTCAGCTTGTTTTGGCAATGGCATAATAATGTTTCAAGGTCGCAAATTCTTCCTGCCCTATATTCATCTCTTATAAAGTCAAGAACTCTGCTCACACTTTCTATTCTGTATATTGCTATGAGTTCTGCATAATTATTAAAGTGTTTATTGGCAAGTTCTTTATATTCTTCGCCCTTTTTATACTCATCATTCGCTTTAGATAAATATTCTTCTACACTCGTCATTCGCTTTCACCCACTTTCATAAACACAAGCCAGTGCGTATCAGCTCTTTTGTTTCCGAATATAGGCTTGTAATCTATATTTTTTAATATCTCTGATAACTTTATCTGCTGTTCATTCCATTTGAAGACAAGCGTTCCGCAAGGTTTAAGTACTCTCATACACTCGTTAAAGCCTCTCTTTATATCACTTGGCCAAGTGTCTGTTAGTTTTCCATATTTCTTGGCCAACCACGAATTATCACCAACCTTAATTAAATGGGGTGGGTCAAATACAACTAAATGAAATGTATTGTCCGGGAAAGGAATGTTGCGGAAATCCCCTATAATGTCCGGCTTTATTTCTAACTTGCGTCCATCACAAAGGGTATCTTCTAGCTCTCTGCAATCCATAAAAACTACATTGGGATTGCTTTTATCAAAGTAAAACATCTTGCTTCCGCAGCATACATCAAGAACTGGTTTCATCTTTCCCCTCCTTCAGCAGTTCCTTAAACTTCTCATACTGTTTTTGCGATACCTTATTGTTAGCCTTATCTTCTCTCAATTCGATTTTAAGATGTTTTTCTGCTATATTGGATAATTCCCTTGCAAGGTTCTTTCTGCCTTGTTGTATGCCCTGTAAATAGCCTTTAGGTGCTTTTCTTTCGCCTATTGAACCACTATCACGATTTCCGCCCTGTCCGCCAATGCTAACATTCCTAAGCTGATAACCATTATCTGCATACAGCTTGATGTAATACTTTTCCTTTTCATCAAGCTGACTTTCGGGAAAATTAAGAAATTCAACTCGCCAGCCATATGGATTATCCTCTGAATATAGCTTATGTTTACGTATGCTCAAATCTATGTGCTGTTCATAGCCTACAAGGTGACTTGCTAATCTCTGTAATACCGACTTAGCCTGTCCGATATAAGCAAACTTAAAGCCATTTTTATCTTCTCGGAGTAGAAAGTATATCCCACTCCTGTCATTCAGCTTTGGATTTATCTTTAGAAGTCGCTTTCGATTCTCTGATTCTATAGCTTTTGCCTGCCTTAACTTCTTATAATCCATAATTGTACCTCTTAATTAAATGGTAATCCCTCGTCAGCTACGCCATCTGGAATAGCCATAAAGCTGTCATTACTGCTGTTACCGCCCATAATTCCATTGTTACCACTCTGCTGATTGGTACGGCTTTCGCAGAACTCGTGCCTTTCAACAACACAATCATTAGTGTAAACTTTCTGTCCGTCCTTGTTGGTATAATTACCTGTCTGCCATCTGCCCTCAACGATAATCTTAGTGCCTTGATGAAGATATTTCTCCGCAAACTCTCCATTCTTACCAAATGCAATGCAGTTAATAAAGTCTGCTGATTGTTCTCCCTCTTTTTTAAAAGCTCTGTCAATAGCTAATGTGTACCTTGCCACTGCTATACTTCCACTTGCTGTCTGTGAATATCTAATCTCTGGCTCTCTAACAACTCTTCCACATAAAATTACACGATTCATCTAATTTTCCTCACTTTCTACTAACTCAAATCTGTATTTCTGTTCTGTATTAGGGTATTTTTCCCTGTCAACCTCGCTCATAAACATTTCAAGTGGTCTGCTCCAAATCGTTCCCTCATATTCATAAACAACTGTTAGTTCTTCTGTTTCAGTATGCCTTGATATGCCTATCACTGTTACAATCTTACCTAACTTGAAATGCTTATATTTCTCGCCTTTTTGTGGAATAGGTCGGTCAAATTCTGTGCTGATGTTATCTGCCTTAAAATGCCTTGTGAGTAACGCAAGGTCACAGTTTGGCTTATCTTCGCCATCAAGGTCAAAATCTTCTGACTGTTCAATATGCAACTGCTGCCACCACTCACCCCGCATAGCACCCATATAACTTTCTAAGTCCTTAGAAGTAGTATTTCTATCAGATACCAAATATCCACTTATTCTTAATATTCTTGCCATATTATTCCTCACTTTCTAATAACTCTTTATTGTCAAATATGTTGCCGATAACTTCACATTTCCAATCATCTTCATTAGTCCAAAAATGTAAATCCTTTCGCCATATAGTGTCTTTAATCCACTTAATTCTCCATTCTGCCTTATCCCAGATAACAACAGCCTTGCCGGTTTTAAAATTGATAATATCATTCTCCCAAATCAACTTACCATTCTTATCTTTCAAGCCGGTACATTGGCAAAGAGTTTTAGCGTCACACGCCCATTTGCTTCCGTCACTTTCTTCAATTGCACATCTATTGCCTTTTAAAGCTATAAGTAAGCCTGTACGCCATACAGAATTAGTATCTATTGCCTTAAATAAATATCTATCGTTCATCTAATCCACCTGCCTTTACTATTTCGATTGCTCTTTTAACAGGAATGAGATAATTATCACTGTTACCGCTTCCATATAGTTTTACTAAAGAGTCCGTTTTTAATTGTTCCACAACCTTGTCTACATCATAGGCAGTGGGATATTTATCCAGTAATAGCAATACTGTATTTGTATTGAGTAAAGTTCCATTACTTAAAGTAACTGATTTCAAATCTTTCTTTAGTTCATCAGCGTCAATCAATCCCATTGTTTGTCCTCCTGTTCCAGTGTTGAATAGCTTCTTCATCAGAGAAAAATGCTTTTCCCATAGTAATGCCACACTCTTCGTTAGCGCAGCCGACAGTCACCGTTCCATATTCAGCATTAAAGATTATGATTTCTGCTTTTCCACCACAGAACGGACACGGCTTTAATTCTTCATTCATTCTTAATCCCTCCAATCTAATGCCTGACCACATTGCTCACAATATTTGATGTCGGTATTTTTGTAGCCATCATCACACAATATTTCTCCGCAAGTAGGGCAATACCATTCAAACGGAATTCTCTCTCCACTGTTTTTTACTTTCTTCGGTATCTGCTTTTCAAGTGCCTTGTCTGCTAATTCAAAAGCGTCTCGAATAGCATTATCCTTAAAGTTTTTTGATATTTGATAACCATAAGTATTGTAAATATGTTGTAGTAGCACTCTAGCATCTGTATTTTCCATATTTATCTCCTATTCCGCTTCTGATTGAAGCCATTCCCGAACTTCCGTTACTGTGTGCATTGAAACCCCATTTTCAATAGTCTTAACGCTACCCTCTTCATAAGTTTCTATTGAACAGATAAAATCAAGCAGCTCTTCATCAGACATATTCCTTATTCTGTCGGCATTAGTCATTCTGCTGTCGCATCTGCAACAAGGCTCGTTATCTCTTGAATTGCTGTTGTGCTTGCAGTTGCAAGAAACCTTTTCTTCACTATCATCAAATGCCTTTAAAAACATTTCAGCAATTTCCTTCTCGTATCTGCCACACATACCTTTGCAATCAATATCCGCAATAACCCTTGAAAAGAAATCTTTAAATTTGTCAACAATATAGTCTCCTGTGAAATCGTTAGGTATTTCAATTACTACTTTCATTTTCTCCACCTCTCAATTCTTTCAGCTTTTCTTCGGCTTCGACTTTTGTGAGAAATATTTTGTCTTTAAAGTCTTTTAGATAACATCTGAAGCTATATGCAATTCCACTTTCGCAGTCAAAATATAAAAGTCCATCTTTATCAAACCCCATATATGTGACTTTATAATCTCTTAATCCAAAACAACTATAATTCCAAACTGTATCTCCCACCTTACAAGGTATTTTTACAAGTCTGCCCTGTTCTTCTAAGTCCTCATAATCCGCAAGTTTTTTAAGCGCATTGCTAATATACTTACATTCTCTTGGTGGAATATTACAATTCCAACATATGCTACAACTAGGACAATCTTCGTTTTTATCTATACTGACTCCTAGTTCTTCTCTATATGTTAATCTCTCCATTACTGCTCCTTTCTAAAACGGACACTTACTGGGATTGTTTAAAATCCAACTTTCCCCCTGTTCTGCAACATCCACATTCGCCCCATTTACAGCATTTTTCATCTTGGCAATAAAACAATCCTTATCAGCATTTTCACTTGATAAATGGCACATTATGACATTCTGCAAGCTGTCTGAATTGTTAGCCTTGACAAAATCGCAAGCGGTATCAATGCTTAAATGACCTCTGAAAACGTGATTAGCTTTCGGATTGTCAGTATCGATTAAATCCTTGTCATAGTTCACACCTAAGAGAATGTGATTTATTCCTTTAAATTTCCACTTGACAACCTCACAATCGGTAATATAAAGCATTCTTCCCATTTCCTTGTGAGTAATCAGGAATCCGTATATCGGGCAAGGTTCGCCATTTGCGTCTGTGTGTGTCCAGCTTCCGTTTATTGTTGTTAGGTCAAATGTTCTTACAGTAAAATAAGAATTTGCAAGGAACTGGTTCATAAGCAAGGTTTCGTATGGCTTACATATAGGAATACCCATAGTTTCAAAATCTTTTACCGACTTGCTATGGTCAAGGTGTTTATGGGTGCATAACACACCCACAACATCTTTAATATTCCAATTTAATCCTTTCTCAATCTCCTTAATCGGTATTCCGCAATCAAGGATAAGTGTTTCTCCACTGTTGGAAGTTAGCAGATAGCAGTTGCCTGCTGATGATGAGCCTAAGCAAGTTAATTTCATACTTCTACCTCATCATCTTTCGGGAACTGAAAGACCGGCAAAAAATAATAAACGCCATCTCTATATGTTTTCTCATGCTCAGTTTCGAAGTATTCTTCCCTTAGCATTTTCATAGCCTTAATTGCCTTTGCTTCGGTGGAATATTCAGCCAACGTAATGTCACTAACCAAGTTTTCTACTCCTGTTAAATTACGGTTCAAAAAATAAATAGCATTTCTGAACCTCTGAATAACTACCATTTCATAAGGAACATCTATTGTTCCGTCTTGACTAATTATTCTCATAGAACTCCTTTCTAACATCAACCACCCTACATTTAAGTTTGTAACCCCAATCATCAATCGGCGGTCTTTTACTCGGGCAACAGATAAACTCTCTGCAAATCCTCGGTCTGACCGAATAAATCTCGCATTTTTCTTTTGACTTATCATCATTAAGAAACGGACAAGTCATATCCATTGTTGGTGTAGCTGTTGGATAATTATGCCTGTGCTCCTTAATATGATGTTTCTTGATATACTTGTGAATTGTTGTAATTTCATCTTCCGTCATAGGAAGTATGTTACTGCAACAATTACCGCATTGAGTACATTCTCCGTTGCAAGTCAAATCATATACACCTTTACTCATATCAGACATTATCTGTTCTAAACTCGCTGATTTCATAGGCTACTCCTGCATAAATGGTGGCAATGTGCTGTCTGTTTGTTCTTCTGTTGCTTCTGCGGCTGTTGTATCAACATCTTCCTTAAACTCAACTGAATTGGCATTATCGGATATTTCTCTCGTTACCTCTGCTTGCATATTCTCAACCGAATAACTCTTGTCTGAGAAATCTCCGTCAATAATCTCATCAGATGTATATAATCCCATCGAAATTTCCGGGCAGTATCTTCTTGAAAAGAATGAGGCGGCACGATATGCAAGCATTACCTGTGGCATTGTTTTCCATTTGCTACCATTCTTGCCAACCCAGCCCTCGGCAACTGCCATATCCATATCAACTACTGGTCCATCAATTCTCTCTCCATTCTCAAATGCGTAACACATACAGCTAAAAGGCTTTCCGTTTTTATCTGCTTTTTCCTCAAAATGTAAACTGCCGTCATACTTGTGGCTAGTGTTTATCATCCCGATAAGTGCTTTTGCGTTCCACCCAGGTTTACCCTGTATTACATCAAGGTTCTGCATTACTAAAAATGGACTTGTTTTCATTCTGATTGCAAGGTCAATTGCTATCATACAGTTGGCCTCGCTTTTCTGATATTCTCTTGGAACTAATGTTGACTGCGACAATGCCTTTGCCATCTGATAAGCCATTGTGAAATTATCGGATGTTCCAAAAATTCCAAGGCTAAAATCTGTAACCTTGTTAATATGCTGTACTGCTGTTTCTTCTTTCTTTTCTGCTACTGCTGTTGTTTCTGCCATAATTATTCCTCGCTTTCTTCATACATAATCATTATGCCTGTTACGCTACCAGAAGTCCGTTTGTTTGCGATGGTTTCCATAATATCCCAAATATCATCATTATCTACGCCAATAGTAACTTTCTCCATTGCTGATACAAACTGTTTGATAACTTCTGCTTCTTCATCGCTTACTGTAAGTACATATGTGTCTTCGCCCTGCATATTACCCCTCCGCAATCTCTAATTTCTCGCTATCATTGACAATCAGCATAATTAACTGGCTATCAACCATTTCAGCAACTTTCTTCTGATTAGTGCTGTCAAGGCTCTCACTATCGTCTAAGATAATAGGTACTGACATACCGCTAATCTTCTGAATAGAGTTACAAATATCAACCCTGCCTAAAATCCTGTTACCCTTATTGCTCATAGTGGTAAGAATTGACTTTCCGTTAACTGTAGGTATACAAACCGACTTGTAGCCGCCCGACTTATTCAGTTCAAACAACTTCCACTTAACTAATGAGAAATGACTGTTAATGCTGTCAGATAATGTTTCATTCTTTGCCTTGTCCAGTTCATCAAGCAAATCAAGGATTTTTTCAGCATTAGCCTTATTCTGTTCCTGTGTACGCTGTTCTGCCCTTAATTCTTCAAGTCGCTGTTCATCTGCTACCGTATCAGACTTTGCAATCTGGCTTTCGCATTCTGCTAACCGCTGCCTTAAAGCTGTTTCCTGTGACTTTAATTCTGCCTTAACCGCTGAAATATCATTAGCTTTGTGCATAGCCTGTTCTTTTTCAGCTATCTGTTGTTCAAGTGCCTTGTATTCCTTGGTGGCTGTCACATCAATTTCCTGCGGAAGTTCGGATAACTGCTTTCCAAGGTCTGCAATAGCTGTATTCAGCATTTCAAGGCTTTCCTTGTGCTGTGGTAATTCCGTTTTAAGACTTTCAAGCGTAGCTTTTTCCTTATCAAGCCTTTCCTTGTACATATTGCCATTGTCAGTAATTGCCTTTAAGTTATCAGCCTTATGTTTTGCAAAATCAGCCTTTAACTGTTCTTTCTTATCTTCCTTATATTCGTTGCCACAATAAGGGCAGATAAGGCTTGAATCGTCAAACTTACGCTCATTTTCTTCTTTCCACTTATCACGCTCTACCTGCAAGTAAGCCTTAATGCTCTCAATGGTCTTTTCCGAACTGGCAATACAGCTTTCGGTATCGGCAATAGTCTTTTCTGTTTGTTTAACAAGGAACTTTTTATCAGAAATCTTGTCCTCAATCTCTCGCCTAGCATTGATATTTTCCTTGTTAGCCTTGCGTGATAAATCTCCCTGCTTAAATTTCAAATCAAGAATATTAGCACTAGCGTTGTCATATTCAGCTAACAGCTTGTCATTGTCAGTCTGCTTTGCAATGCAATCAGCAATCTGCTCTTTGAGACTGTTCCTAAGCAATTCAAGGTCAGATGTATCAATATCAGACTTAATCTGAATATCTCTTTCCTTTTCCTTAATCTGTCCGTCAATAACAGGCGATTGCTTGTCAACATTAGACGAAATCAATTTATTCATTGAGCGGATTTCTTCGACAGTGTATTTTTCAAGCATTGGTACTAATTCTGCCAACTCTTCTCTTGAACCTGCCATATCTAAGTCCGTAACACTTTCAATTAAGCTGAAAAGATATTCTCTCATTTCATCCGGCTTTCTACTAAGAAAAGCATTGATATTACTGCAAGCCTTAAACATCTTCATATTAATGCCTAGATACTCATTAAATGCTGTTAAAGTCTTAGGAACACTGTTGACGTAATAAGAGTTATTATCGCTGACAGTTGTTACAATTTTCCCATCTTTTACAGCTTCTTTATAAGTACGTTTCTGTACTTTCTTCATAGTTATTTCTTTTCCGTCAACATCAAGTGCAAGTTCAATACTTGTATCCATATCATCAACGGATTTCCCGTCAACCTCTCGCCTGACAACCGGATTATCCTTTAACTCATAATCGCAGTTAAACAAGCACCATAAGTATGCTGTTGCTATTGTTGACTTACCTACGCCATTCTCAGCCATAATCTTTGTTATGTCATAAAAATCAAATGTTCTGCTTGCGTAACACATAAAATTCTCTAAAACCGCTTTTTTTAAAAATATTTTCATAAACAATACCCTTTCCTTATTTATATATTCATAATGAATACATCATCTTCTATTGAGAAGTTGTCAACTGTCTTGTCTGCAAGATAATGCCGTCTGTCAAGTTCATCAAACGTGCCGTCAAATATAACACCTTGGACTGGATGCCATACTTGACAACGTTTTTCATTGTCTGCTGCCATAGCGGCTAATTCTGAAACTGTAATATCACTACACATCAGCTTCGCCCTCCTCTGCATAATCAATCTTGCTTACCGATACTTCATAAGCAGTTCTTGTTTCAACTTCATTGTCGCTTATCTTCTTAGCGTATTCCCTGCTCTGGAATCTACCCTGAATCTGGATATGTTCCCCTGTTTCAAGTCCGCCTACAAATCTTGCATTCCTTCCCCATACTATACAAGGTATGTAATCTGACTTGCCATATGTTCTATTGACAGCTATCATAACGTCACAAATTTCTCTGCCTTGCGGTGTTGTTCTATATATAGGTGCTTTGCACAAATACCCTGCGATTTCAATTGAATTGTTTACATCTAGTGAGATTTCATCATCCTCTAATATATCAATCTCCCTAGCAAATATGCTAAGTATCAGATGACTATGTGTGTCATTTATGTGTTGATTGTATGACCTAATCTGTCCGTTAATTACTACAGTTCTGTCTACATCTAATCTGTTAATGTCAACAAGTCTTTCAGACACAACGACTGGAAGCGTATCTACATTGCCGCTTTTTCTTGGAGCTTCTATGTAGAAAATATAAAATCCCTCACTATATGCCTCGTGAGAAAATACTGGTTTCTTAGCAATCTTACCTATCATATAGACTTTATTATTTGTTATCATTCCTTTTCTCCTCTCTTAACGAATCCTACAACTTTACCTCCGTCAATAACTGTTACCATATCTTTCTTCTCGTACATATCAATGCAATCCTGTACTGTTATTACTTTCTCGTTTACCTGTTTCATATTGTTCTTTCCTTTCTTCTGCATTAGTTCTTATTGTTGCAATAACGGCACAAACTGTTGTGAGTATTATGCCGAATATTATTCCTGCTATAAAACCTAGTATCATAGCTTATATCTCTCTTTCATTATTGTAGGCAGTTCGTAGCAGTCGATATAATCGTGAGTGTCTGCTATGTACTTCTTTTTAAGCTCACTCAAACCACACCCGTATTCGTGCTTTAACTGCCCTAAAATATCCTTTACAACTACTCTTCTTAAGAGTTCACAATTCTTATTTCTTCCTAAGAGGTAACTTGTTCTTCTGCCAATGTGTGCCAGGATTTCAAGTTTTTCTACCTCATTAATCTGCTCTCTTTCGCCTTTTTCAGAAATAATAAATATCAATCTGCTAAAACTCCTTTCTAATTAATAAGCTGAAATATCATTGACACAATAAATAATACTGCTGATAACATCCATAAATATTCAGCTATCCTTAACTTAAAAATTGCGATATTATTAAAAAGTAAATCTATCATCGTACTCGCTGTGCTTATCTCTACTGCACTCATCTTCCTCACTTAACAGTTTCTTTAAAATCTTATTCAGTTCTGCAAGCAAGGTATTTCTCTTTTTCTCAACTGTGATTAATTCTTTTATCAATCTTTCCAACTCTTACTCCTTTCTCAAAAACTCATACTTATCTGTGCATTAGCTTCTTTTACCTGTTCAGCAAGTGCCATAGGCAACGCATAATCATCTATAAACTTGTGTACATTATCAATGTACTTTCTTCTTATGCTTTTATATGTTGTTACGCAACCAAACTCTCGTTTTAACTGCTTATATATGTCAGAATATACCGAACTGCGAATACTGCCGTTCTTATAAGCTTCGCTATCCTTGCCACCAAGTACAATTACACCTTTTCTATTAACGTGCTGTTTGACCTCATCAATCTCGCAACCGTAAAGAGGTGTGTTATCCTTAAGTTCTGTCATATCTTCTTTGATAGAGTTAACAGCCTGTTCAAGTTCTGTATAACCCTGTGCTAAAAGCTGTATCTGACCACCTGTTGTCTTTGGCATACTATAACTGCCTGTCTTTCTGATTGACGGAAGTACCTCTGATGTAACCCATTCTGTAAATCTTTCCGCGCTCTCTTTTCTGCTCTGAAAGATTGTCTTGTAAAGATTGCTTTCATTAATAAATGTAGCTTCCTGTTCTCTGCCTAATCTGTCGGTGACCTTACTTGTAGTAACCCCATCTTCTTTAAGCCTTGCCTTTACTCTTGAAACCTGTTCAAGTCCTAATGCTTTGCAAACATCAGCTAAACAAAATAAAGGTTCATTATCTACAAGTACTGTTCTAACTTCCCCGAACTCTTCATTATTAAAAATCTGTAAATCGTTCATATAACTCCTTTCTGCAAACAAAATGTTGCTTTGTATTATTCCTTTTTAATCCATTTTTCTATAGGGATACCTGTTGCATCTGCAATTTTCTGAATAGTAGTTAATGTTGGTGAAGACATATTATTTCTCCAACGACCACACGTTCCATTACCAATGCTACACATTTTTTCAAATGCTGATATTGGCATTTTTCTTTCATCGCAATATTCAGCAACCTTATCATAAAAATTTTTATTAATATCCATTTCGCTTTTCTGTTCTGTAAAATTTTCACAAACCTTGTCAATTTTTGCGGCTACTGGACTGTTTTCTAACTCTACAAGCACCCTTAAAGCTGAAATTTCCAATTCTGCCTTTTCTTTTGCAGATATGTCGCTTTTTCTTGTTTTCTCTAAATCCTCAAGTATGTAATCTTTTAATAAATTAATTTGAATTTCATTCATTGTTATTATTATCTCCTTTTTATGTTATAATTCCTTTGCTAAATAAAGAAAGGTGGTGTAAATATGTTTCTAAAATTTCAAATAACTTGTACTTGCCACAATAGATATACTGTTAATGAAAGTGTATCTGCCGACAAGATTATTTGTCCTAACTGTGGTCTTGAATATCCTTACTCTGACAAAGTATTATCTATACTCAAGACTGCTAAGGAAATACCAGAGGGTAACATTACCTCTGATAAAGAATGCTGTATCAGTGTTCTTTCTCTCGCGGAAGAAATGAGTGGTTTTTAATAGACTGTTTCATATACTCTAAAAAACCAATCATTTCCGTAACTGTTAGTTTGCTATCTTTGAGTTCTGATAAAACTTTATTCTCTAATTCAGAGATAGCAGACCTTGAAGAAAAATATTTTTCCATAAATACAGCTCCCTCACAGGTTTTGCATAAGTTGTCTTTAAGACTATTAAGATAACTTTTCTCTACTTCATCAATAAAACTTGCCATTCTTACTCCTTTCTAAAAGTTAAATATTTTGAACTTCTAAAGCAAAAAAATAATCCTGTATATCATCTTCTGATAAATCTAATAATTTAATTGCTTTTAAAATTTCAATCTGTTTCCAAGGTCGCTTGCCTGTCATTTTAAGTGATAAAGTCCTGTCTGAACAGCCAAATGCCTTGGCAAAGTCTGTCTGACTTCCGTACTTTTCAATTATGCGACCTCTTAACTTACTGTAATTAAAAGCCATTCCAATTCTTCTCCTTTCTCCGTTTTTTTGTTCAATATTTTGAACTGATTGTATAATAGCATTATTAAATTAATATGTCAATAAAAAGTTCAATATTTTTTACTTTTTTAGTTTTACATCTTGAACTTTTGTTCAAATAATGGTATATTATCAACAGAAAGGAGGATAACTAAGATGAAAGAGAATACATCAGATAGGCTTAAACAGCTAATGAATGAACGGAAGTTAAAGCAAGTTGATATTTTGAATTTATCATTACCATATTGTAAGAAATACAATATTAAGATGAATAAGTCAGATATTAGCCAATATGTATCAGGCAAAGTTGAACCTAGTCAAGAAAAGCTAGTTGTCTTAGGAATGGCTTTGAACGTGTCAGAAGCGTGGCTAATGGGATTTGATGTTTCACCAATCCGTAAGGATAATTCAAAAGAAGCTGAAAAAGATGTTGATTTACTTTGGAAGTTTTCTATGTTAGAGCAAAGAGATAAAGAAACAATATTAGATATGATAGATGTTATGTTATCTCGAAAAGAAAAGAAGTAGGGTTTTACCCCCACCTCTTCAAGAAATTTTCTATGAATGAATACAGGTACTCTAATGTGCCTGTATTTTCTATTTTATTTATGAGTTCTATTAACTTATCTCTGTAATTTTCCTCATTACTGTTATCCATAAACCTGCACTCCCCTCTCTTGCCCTTGCACGTTTGATAGCGATACGATTATTATAGAACACACGTTCTATCGTGTCAAGTGTAGCGGCGATACTGCCAACGCCAATCAAACAATATCGCCTGCCAGAACTTGAAAATGTTTAAGGGTCTTTTCTCAAAGACAAGTTCATTATACATTTATCGTTAGTATATTTCAAATACTTTCGGTCGTGCAATTTCGACTTTATTCGACAACTAACTGGAACTTGTCGATAGCTTTGCCGAATTCGCCAGCGTATCCGTCCATTCCGTTGCTAGTTTCGTTGTCTATCTGCTCTGGATAGAAGTTTCTTAAGCCGAATGGCGATACCATATATCTTGCGTACTTGTAGTTCTCTCCGCTAGGTGTGTAGTAGATAACTTCGATAGCGTCAATATCGTGCTTCTTATCACCTGCATAGCCGTTTTCAAAATTGTCATAATCGCAACCTGTAACATAAGGTAGCCAAGCACCGCCAAGTAAGTGAACCCTGTACTTAACCTTACCACGATTAACTCTAATGGCAATAGCCTTAATAGCTGTATCGTCACCCTTGCCAGCCCAATCGCTATCGTTAGTTACTTCATCCCACCATCTATCAGTATAAGCGGCATATGTAACATTAACAGGCTTATTACTGTTATCTTCTGTTTCTTCCTCTTCTGTATTGCCACTATCTTCTGTTTTTTCATCTTCTCCGTAGAATACAGATAAGTCGCATACTCCATCTACTCCATCTACAATACCACTAGAAGTATACTGCCAGCCTACAAGATTTCTAACAACACTAGGTTTCTTGTCTTCGTTAGGGTCTGTATCAAGTGCCATTTCGTCATAGCCAAGATAGTATCTTGCTATCCAGTAATCGCAGTTAAGTATTTCTTCGTCAGCATATGGGGCGATGTAGCTGCCATACCACGCCATACCTGTATAGATACCAAATTCATAGCCAGCGTTCTCTATTGTATGCTTATATGCCTTGATTATGTCAATAAGTTCCGTGCCAAGATTTTGCATACAAGCATCTTCTATATCCATCCATATCTTGACTTTACGTCCGTCAAGGATTTCTAAGACACGCTTAGCTACTGTTACTGCTGTTTCTACGTTAGGTGTGTAAACATAGTTGTAAACTCCACAAATATGTACGCCAGCTAACTGACACTTTTTCCAGTTGTTTTCAAACTGTTCATCTGCATTAAGGTCACGTCTGATAACCTTGAGAATGGCGTGTGTAAGTCCTGCCACACGCATTTTGTCAAAATCTAAGTCACTACCATTCCAAGCCGAAAAATCTCCACATTTAATCATACTAAAATACCTCGCTTTCTGTTGCTTCTGTTGTATCTGAATTAGTTGTATCATCTTCTGTGCTGTATGTTGCCTTGTAAGTGTTTTTAACACCATCAAGAAAGCTCTTAAGCTCGCTGTCTAGTGCTGTATCATTTGCTAAGTATGCCGCAAAATCATTAAAGCTAGCTGACATACTAACTGTGCCACTTTCGCTGATTGTAGCTGACAGATAAGCTACCTGTTTAAGTGTTCCGTCTGAATTTTGGACAGATAATGTTCCATTTTTTTGAATTGATGAGTTGATGTCTAACATTGTGTTTTACCTCCTAATCTTATATCCAATTTTTATTTTCGTTGTCCCAAGTGATAACAACATTATCCCCTATATATCCACGAAGATAACGTCCATCCCAATCAAACATAATATCACCAGAAAAAGGATTTCTGTTAATTACACATCCTCTTTGATAGTATGATCCGTCTTCTGTTTGATGCATTATATACAATGCTGTAGTCTTTATCGAACTGTTAACTACAGATAGAGCGCAGTCGCCAAAAGAACTCCAACCTTTTGAGTCTATAGAAATTTTTCCTTTTTCAATTTTCGTCCAAGCTTGCGGCTGTCCATTGATGTAAGGCTGGTAATATAATTCAATGCAGTCTCTTAACACTTCTAACTCTAATCCTGCCGAACCATACATTTTAATACCTTTACCGCTCTCAACATTGAACTGCATTTCACCATCGTTAGTAACGTGCCACAGGGAGTTTAGCGTGCTTGGCGAAGTTCCTTGTACGGCTCCTTTCTGAACGGAAAAAATCCAATCGCCAATATTTTTTGAACTTTGAATGTAAGTTCTTCTTAAGTATCCATCTGGTGCTAAGTAATCATTCTTTAAGCTTCCATCAGTAATATCCCAATTGCCAATGCGACCCCCAGTCCCGATTATATCACTACAGGTAATTGTCCCTGTTGCACTTATGATTGTATTAGTTGATGTTAAAGTGAATGCGTTACCGCTAATATTAACGCTCTTGTTACCGCTAATATTAATAGCCCCCTTAGCCTTAAGCGTTATATCATCTGCAATTGCTTCAATTGCGGATTTAAGCTCGCCACTTTTTGGGTCTTTCTTGATATAAGCACTAAGACTTGCTGTTGTAGCGTAATTTTTAAGGCTATCTTTTGTGGCATATGCTCCTGCTACTTCTAACTTAATCGCTGAACTTTCTTTACTTATTGCTGTGCTTATAGCCGCATTCATCTGCGTTGTTGTGCTGTAGCTACTTAAGCTATCCTTTGTAGCATAAGCATTAGACACTTCAAGTTTAATGCTATTGCTTTCTGCTTTTACAGCCTGCGTTATAGCATTCTTCATAACTGTAGTTGTACTGTAGTTGTCTTTTAAATTCTGCTGCACACTTAACAATGATGTAGATATACTATCTAAGTTCATTTTAAAGCTAGCGTTTTGATTAAGCATATAGGCTAATTGTGTGTTAGATACCTCTTTCCAGCCCCAATTGCCTTTATCATCTTTAGTCCAACGCCAGGTCTTTTGAGTTGTTTCGTTGTATGCTATTGCACCGTGATGTTTAGCATATTCATCGTTGCTGTAAGTCCAAGTAAGATTATCACTTGGAAATAAATCGTCTGACGGATAAATAGGTATGAACCAGTCAACAGCTGGATAATTATCTTTTGTAGGTGTTTCTGTTACTGTATACACCATAAAATTATCATTTGTTTGCCGATATAAGTCAGATAACGTGATTTCGTAGCTATCTAGCTTCTGATTAACAGTAGAAAACTTAGTCTTAATGCTCTCATTGTCAACATTTTCAGTCCACCACAACTTGTTAGTGATAAAATCACTAGCAACTTTCATCATACCGCCCCATTGAGTATAATCTTTGCCAGCACCACTTGTTATAGCTTGCATAATAACATTAAGTGTCTGTTTTTCGTTATCAAGGTAAATCTTGTTACTCTTAAGTGTATGGGTGCTATCGTTATTGATGACATTAAATAGTGTTTCAATATCCAGCTTGCTTGCATTAATATTAGCGTCATCTTTAACAACTTCATCACGAACAACTTTTCTTGTAACGCCTTTTTCAGTAAGTCCTAAAGCGTCAAACATAAGATTGCCGGCTTTGTCCCAAACGTACATATTGTAGTCAGAATTGGCATCTTTACCTATCTGAACTCTTATTCTGTCAGTATCTTTAATGATAATTGTATTGTCTTGCCAATAAGACATTCCATTTTCGCTATGAACCTTAAATTTAGTAGTGTTAAGGTCAAGTGCTGTAATCTTGCTTGCAGCTATGCTGTCAATCATAGCATCCTTAATCTGTGCATTGCCGATAACACTTACAACCGCATTAGCAAATTCCGTTGTTAAGCTCTTGCCTGTTGCTGAGCCAAACATTAAGACTTTGATATTTGCCACATCCGTATTCAGCACGCCTACTTGTGCATAATCTGCTTGCAACTTAGCAATATTAGCTTCATTAATCGTAGCTTTACTCGCTGTCAGATTAACAATATCTGCTGTGACAGTTTCAATCTTATTAGTCTTTAGTTGGTCGATATACGCTTGATGTGCTTTTAAGCTCTCAATATTGGCATTAGTTATATCAGCATTTTCAATAACTGCCTTGTTGATTAAGACTAAATCGGCGTAGTATCGTTCCATTTGCTTTGTTATCGGACCGCTAGCGATGTTGCTGTTCTCTGTATCGGATTGCCCAATAGATGTAATAGTGTCCATTAAGCCACCATCGCATTCGTGGGTTATCTGCATTATAGGCACTTTGTAATCAACGCCGCCTTTATTAACAGTTATAATATCGCCAACTTCCAATCGCCAGTCACCAACAAATTTAACTGTAAGCGGTCTGAACTGAAAACCGCCTATCTTTTTGTAGACTTCATCTAAGACCGCTTGTGTCATAAATGGGTTAGCAAAGCTAAGTCCAGTTGCACCGCTACCGCTAGTAATTGTGCTAGTTTCCTTATCACCAGACTTTGTATTGTTACAAGTCAGCTTTCTTATCGTAAAATCTTTGCTAGTAGTAAAAGTAACCCCTTGCTGATAGTATTGATGTCCGTCAAGTACATAACCGCTATCCTTGTACCACCTTAATTCAAGGTTTCCGTCAGAATTAATAGCCGCATTACAGCCTTGTAACGTAGCCATATAGCCAATCATTTCACGCATTGTATAGCCTTGTGGCTTATCTGTAATTGTATGTGTGTTTGTTATGCTAGTTGCTAACTGTATGCCTAGCTTTGTACAGATTTCCTCTAAAATAGCTTTATCCGTACTAGGATAAGTCAATTCAGAAAAATAACCTTTTTCAGCTTTGTGCATCTTGTCATAAGCTGTGTACTTAGTGTATTCGCCATTGCTCTCTTCTTTAGTAACTGTAAATATTCCCAACTTAATATAGTTAATTTCTGTGCCAACCTTAACACCCTCAAATATGGTAATCTCCTTATTTTCAAGGCTTATTGCTGGCATATAAATAGAAAAGGTAACACTACTACTGCAAGCGTTACCTATGGAAATGCTATTGTTCGGATTGATTATGTTGCTGTATTTAAACTCATTAAGTGTCTGATTGTATTCTTTTCCGTCAACTAAATATTTGCTGTAATATCTTGCATACAGCAAATTGAAATCCGCACCCCAATTAATATTTTTCATTAGGTTGCTCCTTTCTGCTGATTAATCGTTAATCATAAAGCTAAGTGCAATAATCTGTGCTGGCTCAATAGCTTCACAGCTATCAAATGCACTTATGTCAACTTTTGTGTATTCAGATACTTCTATTTCTTGTTCTGCTAGTTCTTCAAGTTCTGATTTTATCTTATCGTTATTTTCCTTATTTTCTTTGCGTATCTTTTCTATCGTTTCTACAACTGCCATAAAGTGTGGTTCTAATGCCTTAATGTCAGACATAATGACAACTGCTAACTTGCCACCCATTTTAAGCTGTGCTACGTTTCTTAATGCTTCATAATGTGCTAAAACTTCATTTCCAGTTATTTTCATAGTTAATCTCCTTATTTCTGAATTAAACTTAATTTTGCTCCGACTATAAGTCCGTCCTCATTCTTTGCCCTTGTGAGATACGGATATGTCACATCTCCTGTGTATATTGTCATTTCCTTTTGTGTGCCGCCCAAGAATAGAACTTGTGCTGTTGGGAATGGGTTATTTTCATCACTAATCACATTATCAAGCAACAACGCCTGTTCACCTGTTAATGGTGGCAATTGTAGTTCTACTTTATCCTTAATAGCTACGATTGTGCCTACCATTTCTCCATAGTCGTTTCTTCCTGTATTCTTAGACCATATCTTGTTTCTGCTGTATGTGTAGCCATTGTAAGCTACTGGGAATGTTACTCCCTCAATAATCACAGCACTTATCATTTAATTACCTCTTTTCTATACATTTGCTCCAATAAACCCAGACAAGCTTAATCATATGGAAGATGGCATTAAGAATAATAATAATATGATAAGCGAGCTAAACAATAATATCTTCGATAAACATATAACTAATATTCCAATAGGGAAAAAATTAAGAGTGCATTCAACAAAAGCTCCTGGAAACAGTATTTTTTGGGGAATTGCATTTGTACAAGGAACACTAAGTGCTGCGGCGGCTTGTGCTATTGTACAAGGCTATGGCACTGGAAGTTCAGCACGCTACCATATAACGCCAATCTTAAGTTCGTCATATATTTTATGGGAATATGGAAAAGATGGCGATATGGATTTTTTCGTTACTAATAACTGTCCTAATATTGTTAATTTCGCATTCTATGAATTCAATAAAAATGGGTTTGAATTTACTTTACTTGATACTTAAATAAAATAAGTGAAATTGTAATATGTTTGTCCTTGATTTACTTTAATTTCCGTTTTGCTATAAATCTGCAACGCACCAGCAGGTGTTAATTGTCCATATGCTACAAACACTTCTGGATTATATACTGCAACGGGAAATTTTATTACTTTGCTTGGTCTATAATTTTCGGGCAAAGTGGCAATCGTTGTCCAATTTCCAGCCCTAATTGCTACAGTATTAATTAATTTATCCGGCATTATATTTACCAGTGCTAAAGCGGATGCATACGTTATGATAACATTTTCGCACGTTGTTGTTATATTATTGTTTAGCTCGCTTATCATATTGTTATTATTCTTAATGCCATCTTCCATATGATTAAGCCTGTCTGGGGCTATTGGAGTGCCGCCACTAGTGCCAGCTTTCCAAACTTGCTTTACATATTGAATAAAATTCATAGTAAATTCCTCTCTTTCTAAGCACACAAAAAGGACACCTCACAATTAAGTGAAATGTCCTTGTCATTTTGCTATTTATTTGTTATTATTGGTATGAGTTAATTTACATTCACTCATACGTGCTAATCAGAACAGGTCTACCCAACTTGTTCTGATTTTTTTATTCTAGTAGAGCCAAGATTTCGGCGCTACTGATTTAATGTCTTCCCCACTTGTGGAGAAAAGTGTTGCAACTTCCTGCAACAGCTTCCCAACTTCTTGGGAATACTTTCATACACGCTTGTGTGTATGCTATGCTGCTATCAGTTTCTTTGCAGGGTTAGTTATAAACTCTTTTATTTCGTTATATCCCCAACCACAATTAACAAGTCCACTGATAATCATTTCTATTGATTGTACCTTTTCAAGTTCTTCTACTGTGAAATAATCACGCAAATTAGCTTTCTTATCAATTCCATATTCTTCTCTTAACTGCTTTGCTGTCTTTCCGAATACAGTCCTATATACAATATCAGTATAAGTGGAATATGCGTGTCCGTGCATTCTCTCATTTTCGCTTGACTGCTGAATAGCTTTAGTAAGTGACTGTCTGACTGCTATGCCTTTTTCTCTCTCAATCAATTTGCCTTTGAGAAGTTCTTCCATTTGATTGAACTGATTGATATAGGCTTCTTTAAATTTCATAGCTTTCTCGCCAGTATATCCCATAGCAAGTAAAGTAAAACCATCTTTGGTCATAATAAACATTGACTGATTATGTCCCTGCTCATTAACATAACTCGACTGCACGAAATTGTGCAGTCGAAATTCTTCACTGCATTTCAAATCACGTATGTCCTGCAATACTCTACGGTGTTCTTTCCCAAAAGTTTCTGCTACATCAAGGCTTGTTACAACTGTTACTTCTTTGCCTTTGCTTATTTTCCTTGTTTCTACTAGCATAGATACCTCCAAAATATTTTTATTTTATATTTCATTGGTATGTTAAAAGCGCACACAAAAGACTATTCTTGAAAATTTATCTTTCGTATGCGCTGTATCTCGTTCGTTCTATTAATTTTAGCATATACCAAGATAATATATTTTATGAATATTGTCAATTGGTATCTTTTTATGCTCCCCACCTTTCAATAAAGTGGCTCATAAAGGCTAAAAAGTATTCAATTTTGCCATCGTCTGTTATGCTGTCAATCAGCTCGTGGAGCTTTTCTCTGTTTTCTTCCATTACCGATTTCCCCCTCTCTTATTCCCTGCTAATACATTTGTGTAAGCTAACACGCATTTTAAGAAATGCAAGTTGATATGTTCTAAATTATTGATAATGGATTCTACAATATATTCTCTCATTTGTTTTTCCTCCGAAAATAATCTTGAATTTTCCGAAAGAAACTGATATAATTGTATTTATCAATTCCTTTCGGATTGGTGGTTTGAGTAGTCACTATAAGTTTTGACCGACTTGTGGCTACTCTTTTTTGTTATCTTTAAGTTCTTTTTCTACTAACCCTATGCCTTTCATAATGGTATCGGTTCTTGTTAATTCCAATTCATCAGCACATTTCTGAATACGATTAGCTTCATCTTTTGTTATTCTGATATTAAGATTAACATTTCTAGGGTTTTCCTTATGTGGTCTTCCTGCTGGACTAATAATAATCACTCCTTTCAATTATTGCCCTTGCAATATTTATGCTATTATAATAACTGCCCTTGCAATAATTGTCAAGCACTTTTTCAATAAAAAATGGAACGCACCGAAAGATACGCTCCATCTAAACCATATATTACCAAAAAATCAACCCACATCTGTTACATACAAACCTATGTTGTGAATAAGTTTCGCCCTGTTGCTTAATCTTCTCTTTCTTATTAACCAGTGTAAACGGTCTTAAAGGATTCAGATTAATAGTATATCTTGTTTTGGATTTCTGCGGTACAGTTGTTGTAATCTGCGTGTGAGAACAATCCCAACTATTACATCTTGGGCAATATACTTCAACTAGACCTTTTTCTGTTGCTCTGTACACTCCTTTAAAGTTAGGATTTAATGGCTGCTGAACCTGTGGTTGCTGTTTTTTCTTCAATCCTAAATCTTCCAACATATTATATAAATCTTTTTTTAATGACATAATCAATTCCTCCCTTATCTTTAGTACTTTAAATATATTCTTTTGATATTTGTTTGTCAATTAATACGGAAAAGCTGCTTGACCTGTCATATTTGTATAGCTGTTAGCTTTATCTTGTACCATTGTAAATAGCTTATCTGCGTCGCCTTGTAATGTTATGTTTACATTGTTGTTAGCTTCTGACATAGCCGCTACAACTGCATTGTAAACCGCTGGATAAACTGCGTTGGCGATACCTGTTGTAATTTCTTGCTGATTGGCTACCGCTGTTCTTCCGTCCATAGTACCAACCATTTCTGGTGCAACTTCATTAGCAACGAACAATTGTCCTTTGTTTGGGAAACCGCCGTTTGCGTACCAATCAACATTTATCTTAGGCACTTGAGGTGGCATAAGGCTGAATTCGCCATCAATGTCAAAATGTGGCATTTTTATATGTGGGAAATTAAGCCCTAAGTTATCCCACCAATCTTTGAAATTATACCACATATTTCTCACTTTATCGGCAAAATTTTCAATCGCCACTGAAATAGCGTGAAGTGAAGGTTTGCTATCCCACCAATTAACTACATTATTCCACTTATCTTGTATGCCTGCTCTTATTCCATCTGCCATATCACGCCATCTATCTGCCGTAAAGTAAGGTGCTACGTGATTATTCCACCAATCGTAAATTCCGGTTGTACTCCACCAGTTATTAAAAGAAGCCCAGCTATCTTGTAAGCTATCTTTTGCATTATCTCCAAGCGACTGCCACTTCGCTTTAGTAAACCAAGGCATAACATCATTGTTCCACCAATTTACGATTGCTGTATTATTCCACCAATCTGTAATTTCATTCCATTTCTCTTGTGCAGATATTTTTATATTTTCTATGGCATCTTTTGCTTTTTTTACATATTTACTATCATCTATGCTTGCTGAAAATTCTGTAATAAATTTAAGCGTAAGAATTCCACCCGGAATAACCAAAGAAGCCAAAATCCCTGCAATCCCCCATTTGTCGTATATCTCCTGGTAAGCACCCCATATTAATTTTATTGCTGATACTCCTAAGTCAATTGCTAGGTCCAAAATTTTTACAGTTATTTTCCCTAAATCTATACCTTCAATAAACTTTATTATATTTCTTCCCAATTGTTCCCAATCAACAGAACTAACAAATCCATCCGCAAAATCCAAAACATTGCAAATAGCTTCTGTAATTGCTTCTCCTGTTTTTTTCCAAGGAAAAGCTTTTATGCCTTTGTTTATTTGTTTGCCTGCGTAAGTACCTATTCCGTACCAGTCACCTTTTTTTATGGCTTTTTCTATCTTATCTGCCCACGCAATAGCCGAATTTTCCATATTGGCAAATGCTTTATTCCAAGCCGCTTCATAATCAGCTGCTGCCTTAGTAATATCATCTGTTAAGTCAATACTGCTACCACCGCCGCCACCGCTTGAACCCTTGCTTGAGCTTGTATCGTCCTGCAATTTATTTATTTCATCAAATCCCATAAGGGATAATGTAGCTTTCTTAGCTGAATCAGCCACATCTTGATAGCCGTCTGAAATATCTTCTAAGCCGTCTGATGTGTCTTTGTATCCACTTTGTCCGAAGCTCTCAAAGTCAATCTTAACACCCATTAAAGAAGCAAGACCAACTAATAATCTTTTGATTGCAATAGCTACTCCGTTTACTATTGGCATAACCTTTGAAAGAATTGGGATAAATAGCTGTCCTGCTACCATTCCTACTTCTTTCATATTGTTACTGAACTGGCGCAACATATTACTTGGACTGTTAATCGTATTAGCTAAATCACCCCAAGATACTTTGCTTTGGTCTAATATTGCTAACACTCTTAACTGCTGTTTTTCCATCTGTGTCATTTCTGATACAGACTTAGAAATGCCTAAGTTATAAGCATATGTCGCTAATGTAGCATTAGTAATATCAATACCATATTTATACAATGCCCTTGACTGCCCGATTAAACCGCTTTGTAAGTTCTGTGCTACTGTTGAATAGTCCACATTGAAAAGTGAGCTTATATCGCCCGCAAGCATTGTCATTGACTTTGTTATAGCCGTTGTTGCTTCGCCTGTCTGTCCTAACGAATTAGTAACAGAAGCTAACTGTGAAGCATACTGTGTTATCTCTTGTATGTTAAGTCCTAAGTTCTTTGCTCCACTTTCTTCAAGCAAACCGCCTTGAACATTGACTTTTAAGCCTGATAGTTTTCCAAGAGTATCATTTACTCTACTTTGAAAACTTTCTGCATATGCTGTTGCGTTATCATAGCCGTACTTTTCGTAATCTTTATCCCACTCTGAACCAATCTTACCAAACGCAACCGCTTGATAGTTGAACGCTTCAATGTAATCTGTTGTTGACTTGATGGCTTCTATAAGTTTCTTACTGCCACGAATTACCATAAAATAAGTGGCATAAAACTTGCCTATTGCACTTGCCAAGTTCCAACTGCTTTTAGTTGCTGTCCTAGTGCTTGTAGAAACGCCATACAGCGACTTTTGAAGTGAGTTTGAAGAAGTACCCACCTTGCTACCTTGACTAGCAAGATTAGCCAATGCGTTAGTCATTTGAATAACATTTTGACTTACTGTTGGTGCTCTTGATAGCGTTGTCATTAAGCCATTTAAAGCATTGCCTAGCTTTGGAATGTTTACAACGGCATTTTCTATACTCTTACTGCCTAGCTTACCAAGTGACTTTGCAAATTCTGTGACCTGTGTTGCATTTTGCGGAATAGCTGATATGCTTGCAACTGCCTTTGTGACAGCTTGAAGTGATGTAGCTGTGTTAGTTAGTGCAACTGAATCAACAGAACCTATCTTTGTGATGTTCTTAGCAAGTCTTGTAAAATCTGCTGTTCCTGCGTTCATATTCTGCATAGCAGAACCTAACTGACTAACGCCATTCGCAAGACCGCTTAGTGATGAACCATTCACAGTTGCAAGTGATGTTGACAGCCTTGTAAGCTGATTTATCAATTTATCAACAGAATTGATAGCTTTAGTGGCAGTACCGGTAATTTTGACTTCTAAACTGTCTAATTCCACGCTTTAACCCCCTTTTATAGGATTGTTGGCGGTAGTCCTCTCTTTTCAGCTCGTGCCGCCCATTTCTGTTCATTGAGTAACATTCGCTGTAACTCTTTATCGTAGGTATCTTCTTCGCTTTCTTCCGTTTTTTCTGATAAAATAGCCTGCTTCGGATATTCAATGTGTGTATCTTTACTAAATGCCGCACCAATGCCGCAAGAAATAGCCGGTATTGCATAGATAAAAAACCAGTTATACATTTCTGCATCTCGATTTTGTCTATCAATCTTTTTGCCTTTTGCGTATAGTAATAATTTTGTAGGTGTCATTTTAAGAAAGTCTGAATAACTAATACCTAGTGAACTGGCTAAGACAAAGTATTCTTCCCAGATTTTTTTGTGGAAGTCTGCTTCTTTAAGTGGTCTTGCGGAACTACTGTCGGCTTCTTCTGCTCCTGTGTCGCTTCTTCCACATTGTTCGCCATCTCCTCTAACATCGCTGTTATTCCGCTCAACTCGAAAAAACCATCATCTTCCATCGCTTTCTTGATTTCTTCAAACAATGTTCTATATCCGTAACTCTTATCTGTCTTTCTCTTCTCTGTAATATATGCTCTAGTGAGCTCCTTTGCTTCATCCATAGTTACAGGGTTATTGTCAATACAGCCTGCATAAATGGCTAAAATGCAAATCTCTGGCACATCTGCTGTCATATTTGCTAATCCGTCAAAAGAAGCCTGTGCAATACTCTTATCTGTCTGTGCAAGTAAGTAAGAACCATTAACAACAGAAAACATTTTCTGCACTATCTCTTTACACTCTGCCGCACCAAAAGAGAACTCAACTTTGTATTCTTTTCCGTTTACATTAATATTCATCATAATTTTTACCCTTTCCCACCCTATCGTCCATATAGGGAAAGGTGCGGATTTTACGCCGCACCTACCTTTTAAAATAATTATTCTGTTACATCATCAAGATATGATGTGTAGTCGGCTGTTTTGGCGTTTGTGCCACCAATCGACACAGCCTTTGATTTAGTCGATTGGCTTATCATTCCCCCACCTTTGTTACTGTGAATGTGCCACCAGCACCTTCGACAACTTGAAGCTTGTCTGTGCATTCAATAGGCGAAGTGTTAGGAACTGCTGTTACTGTCATTTCAAGTACTGAATCAGTACCAGAAACATCATTAGGTGTTGCTGTTACCTGTCCGACAAATGCGTACTTAGCAACCGCACCTAATCCGTCAGAGCCATATAACTGAATAATATCTAACTGCTTACCCTCTGCCTTAATTAAATCCTGTAAATAAGCCTTTTCAAGGTTGCCTGTGTAAGTCTTAGCGTCAGATGTTTTGATACCCATTAAGAATGTCTGTGAATCATCTTCAAATGTTGTACTTTCAACTGTGTTAGGTGCTGATACTGGTGCTGAAATCGACTTAGCCGCAACCATTAACTTATACGAGCCTGCAAAACCATCTTCGCTATGTTCCTTGTAGATAACCCTAGCTTTATAACTTGTACTTGCCATTGCCTTGTCTACCTCCTAAAAATTTGCAAAAAAATAAGAGCATTTCTGCTCTTTGTTACATTAATCTGTCATTTGCCGCTATCATTCTTCTGAATCTAGCGGTACTCTTATGTACTTTGTTGCTGATTGAGAACTCTGGCATTGGTTTCCCTTGAAATCTCATTGTTTTAAATGTATCTGTAATTACTGCCATAACCTTGCGACAGTCAGACTTGCTTGTGTTAGTTGTAACATCTACTTGAAATGTTGCTAACAATGCGTTAATCGTTTGTCCGTCAAGCGTTTGTCCTTGTTCAACTGCTGGCAGTAAATGAATGTATACTGTTGGGAATACTGCTTGACCGCTGTTTTCCCCCTCATTGGTTATGACTATCTTTGGGTATGTTTTCTTTAATTGTGTTAGGGTTTTAGCCTTGACAAGTGCTGTGACTGTATTTTCAAGGTCTGTCGCCCAATCATTAGCGTTTGCCATTAACTAAACACCTCTCTTGCTATCTGCTTATATTGATTAATAATCTCTATTGTGGCGTTGTACATAGGCATTGTAGCTTTAACGCCGTGTGTGTAGTGCCATTGATTATCATTACCTAAGTAGTACCAGCCATCTTCAAATGCGTGTATTTGCCCTGGGTATGTTCCTACACCCAAGCCGAAATCATTAGCCTTTGGGTTCTCATTACCGCTGTTGTAATAAATACCAGCACCAAATTCAATCGCTAATAGCGTGTAAAATGGCTCTCTATCTTCTACTTCAACAGTTTTACCGGTAGCAATTAAAATAGCTTGGTAGCCATCTTGAATAGGCTTTCTGTCAACTCTCAATGTTACTGTCCTACCTAATGGACTTTCATTAACACTCATAATTGCCGCTTTGTCGCCTAATTCTGCTAGTCGTTCAACAAGTAATTCACATTTATACTGTAAACTCTGCTTATACTGTTGTAGCTGCCTGATAGCTTCATTTACGGACTTTTCAGACAAGGATATATTAATTGTATGTCTTGCCATAAACACGCTCCTTAACCACTTGCGAAATAGTTTGTCTTATGCTTTCATTTATTGGCTCTTGCGTAGATGGGACTGTCTTTCCTTTAAAAATAGAACCAACTAACTGTTCATTGCCTGTTTGTATAAATAAAGAACCATTTTGGGGAAATCCGCCTGTCTGATACTTCGTGTTTACCACCTACTTTACAATAGCTTTTAGCATATACTTAGTTGAACACAATGCCGGCTTTGTTCCTACAATCGTAAAGTCTGCCGATGTTTCATTAATAAGGCTGTCAGATGTGTATGCAGGCTTGCTATCAAGCCAAATAAGGTCGCCTTTTTGAATAGGCAACATATTCCTATCTGTCAGTAAAATAGCGTCAAAATCAGCGGTATCAAAGCCATATTCTTTACTCTGTGCTTCTCCGCCGCTGAATGATATGTTAGCTTTGAAATCAACTGGCTCTGAAAAACCTGTTTTGTCTTCAAGGACTTTAGGTATCTTATTGCCCTCATCATCAAGGTAAGGAATGAAGTTGCCCTCTGTGTCGGTATATCCCTCATAAAGGATATTGCCCTCATCATCTCTTTCGTAGATAGTGACAGTCTGCCCTTGAAGTGAATACTTCATAGCTTGCTTATTAATATCAAGCATTTACTTCACATCCTTGCCGAAACGCTTCCATAAATCGGATAACTTTTCCCAGCCAAACATTGCAACAAACGCAACGATAAAGCCTGCCATAATAGCCGCAAGTATCATATACCACAGTATCGTCATATGAATGTACTGCATATAAGCAACAAATGCCGCTACAGTAATACCGATTGACAGGACAAATACTACAATATCTGTAGGTACTTTATTAAATACTCCAATGCCCTTAATTACCTGTGTAATTACAGATACAAGAAAAGCAATAGCTCCGATGATTGCTAATATAAGTGTCATATTTGCAATTAATGTCTGAATAATATCCATTATCTACACCTCCTTGTCATCATTAAGTCTTGTCTCTATGCCATCAATTCTGTGATGCGCCGACTTAACACTTTCTTCAACTTTAATTATCCTACTATCGTGAGAATTAAGCTCTTTCCGCATTTCTGTGACTTCGTTCTTAATCTCCGTTGTATTGTTGGATATTGCGTCAAGTTTCATATTTATTCGCGTGTTCTCTTTCACACGTTCTTCAAGTTCTACTCTGTCACTTCGTTTATCATTCTTAGAGTTGAATGATAAACTGAAAAATCCGAAAAAGACGGAAAAAGCAACTGAAATTATGCTTATAATTACTGCTATTGGCATTGATATACCGCCTTTCTAAATTAATAGGCACACCGCCCACCACCCTTAATGTGTGCCGCCTGCTAACATATTGCCGACATC
>ERZ837910.1281-NODE-1281-length-35959-cov-10.223095_pt1 | contig 35959 bp, 20 predicted proteins | sample MGYA00519940_ERZ837910 | MGnify/ENA primary metagenome ERZ837910 (study PRJEB31850, sample SAMEA3708825) | human gut metagenome | biome: human gut; feature: human-associated habitat; material: faeces | place: China | collected 2014 ... | reverse complement strand
CCGCAGCTGCCGGAGCGGTGCTTAAGCCGTAAGGCGGGAATTATGCGGTGTTGCCAATACTTTCTCAAGTTGCAGGCCATCTACTATTGCTTAAATCGTCAAATTATTCCCGCTTAGTTTCTAAAGAGATTCTCTGTACAGAAATACAAGTTGTATTATTTAATAAGTTTAATACAAAAATAGCGTTGTATTCCCGCCATTTCACATCACGTTTCCACGTTTTTGTCTATCAAGCAGCATGCCAACCTCTGCCCTCGCTCTCTCCATATCAACTTTCGCCTTTCTCCCTATCCCGCCAAATCCCATCGTTTGGTCGGCTGTTTTAATTCCAAATCGTATAATACGGCTCATATATGCCATTTTGTTTTTAATGTTTTCCTTCTACTGCGCCTGACAGAATAACCAATACCCTGTGTAAAATTGCAACTCTTCCCTTTCGCAGCGTACAGTGTTGCATCTTTACACAGGGTATTACTATCCCTGTCGTATTATAAAAAGGTAATTCACCCTGCAGATTGTTGCCATTTACACAGGTTTCCCCTCTTTTTTGGTTCCCCGCACCTGATTCACCCAAAATCCGCTTTATCTCGCAAACGCTGCATCGCGCTTTTCCTCATGTTTTGCTCTGTAAACCTGTGTAAAATTCCAACATATTTCTCCTTTTTTTCCTATTCTCATCTTCTATCCGTTTTGTTGTAACTTCGCACAGGTTTATGTTTTGTAGTATTTTCAGGCTGCTTTGCATACAAAACGGCACCGCGTCTTTCAAAAACGCGGTGCCGCCCTTGATTTATTCAAGATTTTGAAGTGCTTACCCTGCCGTGCTGTTCTGCTCTGTCAGCCCCGTAAACACCGGGTCGTTCAGCAGCATTCCGGGAACAACATATCGGTAGGTGATTGCCTGCCTGCCATTGATCACACGCACACTATCGTTGGCCAGTGCCAGCTCTTTCAGGGTTTGCATATCCTCATCGTTCAGATAGATGGAGATCTGCTCCAGGCCAGATGTCTGCTTATATTTTGTCCCGTTTGTAACGGGAACATAGCGGCTGCTGACGGGGTTCAACTCGTAATTCTGCACCCCGCACAGGCGCGCTTTCGCAGCCTGTTCATGGATCAGCTCCGATGTCAGGGTGCCCAGCCGCGTGCCGCGCCAATCCGCTTCGCTTTGCAGCACTGCCCGCACAGCCAGGTGCAGCCGGATGACAATTCGCTGTTTCATATCGTGGATTCCTGTATTCCTATTTGCATGGATTTTTGTTATTTGCTGCTTTCGTGGATCTGGATTATTCCACAGCATCAATCAGTGCTTTCAGCTCCTGCGCTGCCGCAATCAGCTCCTGCATCTGGTCCGACATTGCTTTGCGGTCCTCTGCCGTATAACTGCGGATCTTAGCTTCAATATTTTTTGCCGCTGCAATTTTACGCAGTTTGCGGGCCGTGGTAGGCAGCTTGGCCGAAATAAAGTTGTGGTCTTTATCTACTGCCGCCGCCTTGTTTTCCTGCGTCTTGGCTTGACCGATTGCATCCTGTGCATTTTGCAGCGCTGCTGCAAATACGCTCTCGCGCTCCTGCATGCTGCGGCGTTCCACTGCTACATCCAACATGGCGGTGGTCAATGCGTCCTTAATGGCGCGGCGCTCATGGCTGCGTGGGTCAAGGGCTGCGATTTTCAAAAACACTGCGGCTGCACGGGCCTGTTCTTCCAGGGTCAAGCGGAGATAGGTTTCACACTCGGCTCGGTTCAGGAATTCCTCATCCAGCAAGCGGCGCAGATCAGGGTTGAGATCATTCTGAATCGAAAGCGCCTTATCAATCGTGCGGGAATTCAGCGGGCTGACCTCTTTCAGCGCTTTTTTCGCTTCCGCTGCGCTCAGGTTATACGGTGCTTTCTGCAGATTTTCCACAAAACGCGCCGCCGCCTGGCGCATCACACGTTCATTGCTGATTCCGCCGCGCACTTGCAGGTTTGCGCTGTCAATATACACAACTTTTTCGTTTTCCGTCAAGTTGCGCACCACTTTGCACTGCACTTTCTGCCATTCACTCATGCGGTTGGGGAGCTGCTTTTCTTCCTGCTCGCGTTTATCCTGCTCCACCAACAGGCGCAGCGCACGCAGGCGGCGCTCGCCGGAAAGCAGCACATATTTTCCGCCAACACCGGTCTTCGGGAACACAACCAGGTTGTGCAGCAGCCCCGCGCGGCGGATATCATCGGCCAGCAGCGCAATATCTTCCTCGGTATCCAGCTCACGGTAAAGAGCATTATCCGGGTTTTCTTCAATATCATTGATATTGATCTCGCTGTATTCACCGCCCGGCTCCTGGTCGCCGCGCGCGATCTTACTTAACGCTGCTTCGTTTACTTTAAAGCCTTTCTTCTGCAGTCGGTCCAGTTTGCTTGCCATCACTCTGCCTCCTGTTCAACGCGCGTTTTCAGCTCGGCATACACCTTTGCATAATCCTTTGCCGGGTTGCTGCTGCGTGCACATAGCACAACCGGCGCACCAAGGCGGGTGCTATCCTTTACAGCCTGTCCCTTACGGATTTCGGCAGCAAACAGCTTGCTGCCCAGCTGGCTTTCCCGCAGTTCATTGCGGATCACTTCGGTCAGGGCAGTTTTTTCCACCATAGTCAGGATAATGCCCAAAACATCAATTTTTTCACCCTCATCGTGCTCCAACTGCTGGCACATGGCCACAGTGCGGTACACACTGTCACGGCTGTAGTCATCGCACACGCAGGGGATCAGCACAAAGTCACTGGCCATCAGGGCGTTGGTCACCATTACATCGCGGGACGGCGGGGTATCGATCAAAATAAAGTCGTATTCGCCGGCAACCTGTGCCAGGCACATGGCCAAAAACATATTGATACTGGTGCTTTCGGACTGTTCCAGGATTTGCAGCTGCTTGGCCGCCATTGGGGTGTTGCCATTTGCCGGAATTATATCAATATTATCAAACTGCGTGCGGGAAATATAGTTCTGCGTCCCGCTGATGCCATAGGCACGGAACATATCATACACGCCAGCGCGGTCAAAAGTATTATCGGTTACACGGGCGCCCGTCAGGGTATAGGTACAGTTGCCCTGGGCATCCATATCCACAACAAGCACCCGCTTGCCGTCCTGCGCCATCAGCGCCGCCAGGTTGCAGACGGTAACGGTTTTTCCCACGCCGCCTTTTTCAATGCAGACTGAGATACAATATCCCATTGTTTTCCTCCTTGCGAGCGCCTTTGTGTAGGCATCTCTTCGTTGCTGTCGGTTAATCTTTGCCTTTTGTTCGGTTCTTTTTGCGGTACCGCACGCCGGTATCTTAATCTAACCGCGGGTTGCAAAAACGGGCACCCCATGCCGTGCGGCATCTCTTCGTTGCTGTTATAGTTTCTATTATATCATATGCTTCGCGCGTGTCAACGGATATTTTGACGAATATTATGCAGGCATCTCTTCGTTGCTGTTCACGCATTTTCTCTGCCGTTTTTTCTTTCCATCCTTCTTCACTTCATCCAGGCATTCCCGCTCACGCACCTTCATTCTCACCTATTATCCCAAGATGTATCTGAAATCAAAAAACGCCGGATATTTCCATTTCTCAGCTGCACCCCCAACAAAAAAGCAGCGGCCAGCAATCTGCCAGCCGCTGTTTACCTTATTATAATAGCGCTCCCGGATGTTCCACTCCGCTTCATCTCAATTACTCTTCGCTGTCATCCGGGATATCTTCCTCAAAAGCATCCATCCAGCTTTCGTTGTGCCACTTATCTTTTTCACCTTTTTCCTTGGCGGCAACCTTCTGCCGTTGTGCCTGGTCGTTCATTATGGTGCCGATCGGGTTCAGCGCGCGTTCTTCAATAATGTGGTAGAACAACCCCATCGGGTTATTCACGTTGGGGTCCTTGGCGGCCTTTGCCCAGAACACATCAAAGTCCAGTTCATGCGCCATAGCTTCCATCAACGGGGTCAGGCTGCCATACTTTTCAATCACTTCATTCATGCAGGCCAGGTAATGCAGCCGCATTTCGTCTTTCAGCCCATTGCGCAGGCTGGAAGGCGATGGCACGCACCGCGCTGCCAGGTGGCGGTAAATTTCGTGGTAAGCGCCGCGCTGGCCGCTCGTCAACGTCTTTTCCAGGTATCCATCATCTACAAACTTTGCAAACTCTTTTCGCATATCCTGCCGTTTTACAATCGTTTCGGGAATCAGCTCTACCTTGGGCGGCTCAGGCTCCGGCATCGTTTGCTGCACTGGCTCGTCCATCACATGGTACTCCGCTTCCAACAGCTCCTCTTTGGGTTCTGCTGCCGGCTTTGCCTTGCGGAAAATATAAATGCGATAGTTATCCATATCCTCGCGCAGCACCTTGTTCAGGTACCGCGCCGGGCTGCGCATCTTCTGCGACCGGGGAATGATCTCCTGTGCATAGCGGGGTGCCACACCGGCCAGCCAACTGGTCAGCCCGCCGCAATCCAGGATGATGGCATTCATCTTTCCAAACACCGTTTTGTTGCCGCCGTCCTGCTCACCATCGCCTGCCTGGATGGTGCAGCAGGCATCTGCCAACACATCAATGATCACTTCCACCGCGTGCAGCTCTTCGGGCGTAATCTCCGCGCGCAGCTGATCCATGCGCGCTTTCACAACAATTTCCTCCCGCAGCTCGGTGCGGTGGCGTCCAAAGGAATAGGGGATCGTTGTTTCCGGTGCCGAAACATAATCAAAGGTGATCACGCTGGGGTCATCCAGCAGCGAATCCTCAATCGCCACGGTGGGGCGGCCCTTCTTTTTGCTCTTTTTGCGCACTGTGCTGTTGATGCTGTCCAGGTTGGCCTGTGCGGCGGCATCATCCACCGGGTCAATCGTTACCACCAGCGAAAGAACCTTCTGCCCTTTTTTTTCGTACACATCGTAATTAAAAATAATATCCGTCTTTTCGTTAATTTCCGCCTTTGCCTTTTCCAGTGCCAGGCGGCGGAAATCCGACCATCGGTTGGCCGTATACGAAAGCTGTTCATACAGCATGCTCAGGTTCCATACCAGCGGTTCCCCGGCCGCTTTCTTTTTCAGGTACAGGCTCTGGTAGCTCTTGCACAGCTCGTAAATGCGGATGGAATAGGTAGACCGCATCAGCATGGTGTAGGTCACATCCATGGTGGTATACAGGGTTTTCAGCTGCACCAGGTGCGGTTTCAGCACCGGATCCAGCGTGATGGTCATGCGCGCGCGGCCCTCATCAATGCGCACTTTATCAATCCAGCGGAATGTTTCCACCGTGGAAGTTCCGTTATTCTTGATCCACTGGATGGGCGCGTTGGCCAGCTCCTCAATATTTTTGCGCACCTGCTTGTACAGCGCCCCGCTGTGCGGGTCCATGCCGGTCATCTTGATAAAATCATAAATGCTCAGCTCATAAGAGGGCAGGTCCGTATCCTCCGGCTTAATCATCGAAAAAATATGCAGCATCAGGCGCTGCTGGCTCAGCGTCAGGTTGTTGCGCGTCATCTGTACAAGGTCATTGGATTTGCGAACGATGGTCTGGTCCCCGCGTTCTTCAAACGTAACGACAAACGGATCATCTTTTTTCTGTTTACTTGCCGCCATAAGCAGGGGCCTCCTGTATCGGTTGCTGTATCCTGGGTGGTCACGCACATCATGTTAGATATTATAGCACATCCTGTTTTCCAGCGCAAGAATTGCAAATTTACACAGGGTTTCACCGCCATTACCCTGTGCAAAATGCAACACCCGCGTTGTGGTTTGCCATATATCCTGTGGGGGTTGCAGCCAGGGTGCAGGTAACACAGGGTTTTATTGTGCTTTTCTGTCCTGCTGTTTCAGGATTCTGTAACCTGATGGAATGGCAACACCAATTTTTTCCCGTTCTCCCCCATCTCCCGGCTTACCTCTGGTTGTTATTATGGCTTAGATGTTTAGTTTTATATTAGTAATAGGTAGAGCCTGTGTAATTTAACAACGCAAACCTGTGTGTTCAACCAATTGCAGCCTGTGCATTCCACCACCACTTTCCTGTGCGGAAAGCAACCTGCGTAAAGTTGCAAATAAGCCCAAAACAGCCAAACCTGTGTAAATTGCAACACGGGGAGCGGGCCTATCCTGTGTGGTTTTCCAACAGGTACGCGGGTCACGGTGGGGCAGGGGAGCGGGAATACCCTGTGTAAAATTGCAACTGTTCCGGGGGTAACCTGTGCGTTTTTCCAACGGTAAACGGCATAGGAAAACAAGGCAATCCTGTGCGTTTTTCCAACACGTTTCGGGAATGTTCGGCACAGAATGCGGGCAATACCCTGTGCAAAATTGCAACAGCTCACAGCTGCTTCAAATAGATCAGTTGCAAATTTACACAGGGCAGCACCCCCTTATTATAAGGTAAGTGCCGCACAGAACGGCGCGTGAGGGGTTGCAGTTTACACAGGATAGATTGAAAGCTGGGAGCCGGGATCTATCTGAAACGTCAAAAAGCTCGTCTGTTTCAGTAATCGCAGCCGGATTTTGTGCTTGCGAAAGATCCGCTGTTTTCGTTGCTTTCAGATGCACCTCAGGAGCTGGCGCAAATAGAAATCGGCAAGGGGGAACCGGGAATCAGGGGCAGGGCAGGGGGGACAAAAAAGCGAATGGCATATCTGCAGCAAACCCGCACCCCGTTGTAAAGGGAGAACGGCGTCCCGTTGGCGGGCATGCAATCCACCAAACACACACCCGCAGCCGCAAACACCGCAAACCGTTTGCAGGGGCGCGGTGTACCCATCGCGCCGCAAAAAAACGGGAACCGTGCGCCGCAAACCTGCCATCCCTCCCACAAGGCGCCCACCCAGCCGCCAGGCCCCGCCGCAAACAGGCGCATGCGAAACAAATAATTGCGCAAAAACAGGGAAACGCAACAAAAAAGGCGAATTTTGCTGCAAAGTTGCGCTCTGCGTGCGCAGAGGATCATAAAACGCGCGGTCAAAGTATATAAAATGACCGCTGCCAAAAAGAAAATTAGAAATAAATTATACAAAGGCTTTGAACATATTGTATAATCGGAGGAAAGCGCAATCAGTAAAAATGCTGAAAAACAGGAATTTACGTGGATTGTATTGCCTTTCTGGTGTAAAGGTGCTATATATTAACAATAAAAAGTAAATGCGCAATGAGAAGACTCGATGCGTAATTTTTTTGAAAACAACATGGCAACGGTTGCGCAAGTAAAAGAAGCTGGCTTCTTTTACTGTTTCACAGGGATCCCCTGTGGAACAATGTGCTTCCATCAAGCCAGCGCGAAAGACGGGTGAGCAGATTGAATAGAACAGGAAACAACACAACAGGTTGGGCGCGCCGGCTGACAGCGCTGCTTATCACCGCTTGCCTGGTTATGGCAATGGCCCTGCCTGTATACGCCGAGGTGGATCTTCTGCCTGACGCACCTGACGAAGTAGAGCTGCTGGAGGATGAGCCGGGAACGGCCTCCGGGGAGGATACCGCTCTGCCGGAGCAGAACGCCGCCACCCCGGTGCCGGATGCCGCCACCCCGGTGCCGGAACAAAGTGCCGAGCCGGAGCAGCCCGCCCCGACCGAAACGCCGGAGCCCACGGCAGAACCCACCCCGACCCCGGAACCGGCAGCCACCGCAACGGCCACCCCTGTGCCGACCGTGACCCCCACCGCCACCCCGGAACCGACCGAACAGCCGCAAAAGATGTACGCTGCAAAAAGCGTGGATAACGTGCAGGCAGTTAGTGAGCCGGGGGGAGTGCCGGATACTTACACGCTCTATTTTGCAGTGCCTAAGAGTTGGATCGATTATACAGGGGTGACAATACGTGCCATTATTGGAAAAAGTCAAAATGATCCAAAATATGAACTTCCTATGAAGGAAGTTAGCGAAACGGATGACGAAAGAAAAATTTATTCTGTGGTCCTGAATCATCAAGACCACTATAAATATGGAGTGTTGGGTGGACTTGAATTTCGCGGATATAAAGGAGAAACACATACATACACAGTAACCATTGTTAAAGTAGATGATAATAATCAGCTACGGGATATATCGTTCGATCCAGTTAATTCGAATTATATCGGCGGCGACTACTATGACGGAGAGAACGGAGATGGCTGGCATCCAGAGCTGTGGAAAATCTATAAGGTTGGCCATAAGCATTTCGCTAACAAAACGATGGCCTTTGAAAATAAAACCAGTGAAACACTAACGGACGTCAAAGCCTGGTTTTATGAACCGAATAAAGAAACAGGAAAACTTGATCAGGTCGGTGCCCCAATATCCTTAAATAGTGATGGGGTGGGTTCTGGTATTGCTTCTGGTTCCACAGCAACCTTTAAAATTCCTAACGATTATTGCTCTTTTGTTCTCTTTACCGCGGGCGATACATTAATAAGTGAATACTACAATTTTTATAATGAGGAAGTAAAAGGAGAAAAACAGAAACGCTTCCAGTATTCCGATGGTCAATGCTATTGCTACATGTACAATGATATTGAGGATGCAACATGGGGGCGTCCCGGTGCCACCCGCATCTATTACGATGCTACTTTTTCCAAGATGGCATTGAATGGAGATACCGGCGACTTTTCAATCCCCAAAGCCAATAGTCAAGAGACCATTTATTATCGAATAAAAGGAGACAACGGAAACACCGAAAGCGGCACGCTGGTAAAAGATGGTACAAACGAAAATCTTTATTATATTGACATTCCCCAAGGATATAGTTCAATCATCTTTTCCGGTGAAGAAATTAAAGATGACAATACGACAAAAGGAAATGGAGTAAGTACAGCGTGGCTGCCGATTCCCACAGATGACAAAAATTGCTTCTATGCGGATACGAATGACGATGCAGTATATACCAATGGCCAACGTGGCGGCTACTGGGCTCCAAAAGGTACCCTGCGTGATGCCGAAGAGTGGAAGAAGACTGAATCGGGGAAGCAGACTGAAGTAGTAGATATTGCATCCGTTCCTTTTACGGAAGAAGCAAACACAAAATATGTTACCAGTACGCTGTATGACTATTATACAGATTACGAGTTGAACGGCATGAACCGTGATAACTACGGTGGATGGACTGGTGAAAGTCACCGCACCTGGGTACCCTTCCGTGAATTTGATCAGGCGCTGAGCGATTATTATCGGGATGCAAATGCCCAATACCCGATTTATACCGGACATTTCCAGCCTGAAGGTGGACCTGTATTTAGCCAGATTGCAGATACATTAAATTTGTTTGGGTACAAAGACAATTTTAATCGTTTTATGGCAATCAATAACTCTCAGCGTAATGACAATAATACCAATGGAAATAATCATATATACTATGCCTATCAGGGCTTGGTTGCGAATACAACATCCACCGGTAACGCAGATGGAGCACCGTTGTTAAACGGAACAACATCAGCAGTAGAACCGCACTTTAACAAAGAATTCCTCTTAGGAAAGAATAGTAAAAATGCAAAGCTTGGTGAAGTGTACGACAACGTTGCGTTCCCCTTTACCAAGAAAGCGATTTTTAATGAGGATCAGGGCGTTGATTATTGGTACTTTGACAGCAAGGATACAACCTTGTATCTAAAACAAAATTCGGAACAAAATTCGGATTCAAAATATTTTCTCCAAAAAAGTACCGATGATAAAAAGAAGAATTCTGTGAATGTGAATGCGTCATCGAGCTCGCAAGGCCAAAATGGCTACTTCCCGTTCAATGAAACAGCAACTTCTGGTGTGGCTTCCACCTACAATTACGGCTTTGGCACCAAGCTGCAGATGGATTTTACCCTGACGGATGACGGCAAAGTTGAAACAAACAATTCTGTAGATGGAGAAAAGAAAAGAACCAACATCAAGTTCTTCTTCTCCGGCGACGATGACGTTTGGGTATTCATTGATGGCAAGCTGGCGCTTGACGTTGGCGGCGCCCATGGTAAGGTTTCCGGCCTGCTGGAATTTGGCGAGACAGAGACAGAAGATGGAAAGAAAAAAAATAGTGTAACAGCCTATGTCAGTAAGGTCAAACAAGGCGGAACGTCAGGTAGTGATCAAGATAAAAATTCTGTCAAGTCCGTAACATATAATGGCGAACCCATCGATTTCTACGCGAAAGGCACTACTCTTACATTCGACAAAGGCCAAAAGCACACCCTTACCATGTACTACATGGAACGCGGTATGTGGGAGTCCAACATGGCGGTGGCATTCAACTTCCCGGATAATAACGAGCTGCAGGTTCAAAAAGAGGTCGATCTGAAAAACGTTACTGATGATGACTTCAAAAAATGCTTTACAGGCCAGAAAATCTTCAACTTCACCATCCAGAACCAGGCAACCCATTATGGAGAAAAAGAGGCCGCTAAACCGAATCCAAGCGATACCGAAGTGGTGGATTTGACTGCGAAAGAAAACAAGATTGAACCCGCAACCAAACAAACCGAATCAAACAAAGGTGACTACATTTTCGAGTTGGCTACAAACCCCGAGCAAGGTTCCGGGCAAGATGCCGAACAGGTCCTTCACTGGTACGCACGCTATACGGATACGCAAAGTGTAGCGCGTGAGAAACGTCGTGGCATCCTGACGCTGGGAAACCCCATCAATATCGAAAACATGCGCTTCCTTACGTTCCAGGTTTACGTTGGTTCAAATGATGGTGGTGGAGGTGACCTTTCCCTCAACAACCTGTATCTGGAACTGCTGGATGATCAGAACCCCGCCGTCCAAAAAGGCAGCCTTGACACATCAGGCATTAACGGCGCAACGTATGGCTCGGTCGAAGTGAAGCCAGACCAATGGGTCACCGTAAAGCTGGACCTGCACAAGATGAAAGAGCAGGGCGGTTTTAACAACAAGGTCAAATTCATCCGCGTGGGCGATAACTATAGCCGCAACATCTATTTCAGGAACTTTACCTTCATTCCCAAAGCGGTGCCAAGTAAGATGACCGGCTTTACAACCGATCAGGAGAAAATCCCGGATTACGGCTCCGCCAAAAGCGGTAATTTGGAAAACGCCAAATACGCACAGTACACCTCCACCGAGGACACAGACACCCAGTTGGTGGACGAGGACGGACGCTTTGTTCTGGAAGCTGGAGAAACCGTTACCTTCAGCGACCAGTTCCGCCGCGGCAGCTACATTTCGCTCAATGAGGAACTGAACAAAAACCTGTACGACACCACATGGACCGTGTACGAGAACGGGCAGAAGGTTACTTCGATGAGCGGAGGTGACAGCGTAACTCTTCCTAGTACAATACCTTCGTTAGACGGGCAGACGGGAAGCGGCCCCAATGATGGCCGAACGGAAAAAAGGGAAGCAGAAGAGCAGAACAAGTATGACGGAAACAAACCCTCCGCCAACACCATCGTCTTCCGCTCCTATAATGACCCGGACGAAAATAGCTCCACGCTGACAAAGCTAAAGGTAGAATACGTCAACACCGTCAAAACCGGCGGGCTGACAATCAAAAAGCAGGCCGCAGAGGGCGAAAAATTGACCGGAACCTACACCTTCAAAGTTACCTTTAATGATGTTGGCGGTGCTGGTCTGGAAGAAAAGCCCATCGAAAAAACCGTTACGATTAATGGCGAAAACACCGGAACCATCACCGGCATCCCCGTTGGCACCCGCTATACCATCCAGGAAATCGGAAGCACCGATGGTGCCAAACTGCAAAGCGTAACCGTTCCGGATGGTCAATACGCCCATGTGATCGACAACACCATGGTGGAAGGCGAGATTAAGGAGGCAGGCACCTCCCCAATTACCGCAATCTTTACCAACACCCAGCGCACACTGATCAACATTGAGTTCAACAAGCTCTGGGAAGGTACGGAAAATCTTAGCACTGCGAACCGGCCGGAACAAATCTACATCCAGCTCCAGCGCCGCTTGGCAACCAGCATAAACGATAAAGACTGGAAACCGGTAAACTACCCGACCGCGGAAAGCCTAAACTATGTTACCATTATCCCCAAAGATTACGGCTGGAAGTATACCTTTAGTGGTTTGGATCAGTACCAGGTTGGCGAAACCAACACGAACTACCAATACCGCATTGTGGAAGGTACGGTGGACGATGAAGACAACTTTACCGCGGCAGACGGAACCATTACGATTAAAGGCAATACGTATGTTGTAACGGTAACGGCTGAAGCAACACCAAAAAGCGAAGCGGACAGCGCGGGCAGCTCAACAGGCAATACAGCCACAGCAAACAGCGAAACGAACAGCGAAACCGGCGCAACTACAACGCCAGCCACAGAAACCACCGATGGAACCATCACCGGCGGCAGCGGCAAGATTGTGCTGACCAACACGCTGCAGAACCCGAAGTTTGTACTGGATATCATCAAGAAGGACGCGGAACTCAATAATGAGAGCCAAGAAGTATTCTTGAAAGGTGTTGAGTTCAAGCTGGAAAAGCTGGTCGAAACAACCGAAGGAGAAACGCAGAAGGTAGATCCTAACTATAAATTCGATACCGCCACAAACACAGGTTCCAATAGCACAAACATAGGTTCCATTACCGCCATAACGGACGACAAAGGCAAAATCACCGATGTGTTCAAAAATCTGGAACCCGGTACATACCGCCTGACGGAAACCAGGGCACATGCGGGGTACAACCTGTTGGCACAGCCAATTAAGATCCAATTTACCCAAGACGGCAAGTGTTATATTGATGATGTGGAAGTTAAGAAAGAAGATAAGACGTTCAATAAGGGCGCCAATAACACCTACACCATGAACCTTACCGTTCTGAACCGTAAAACGCCTGAGCTGCCCCACACGGGTGCAGACGCGCCAAGCCTGTGGCTGCTGATCGGCATGCCGCTGGCGGTGGCAGGGCTGTTGATATTCACATTCCGCTACAACAGGAAAGGGGGCCGGCGACATTAACCATCCCCCGGAAACCCAGCAACCCCCAGGGTACAGGGCCTGCCCGCCAGTGCGCGCCCGTTTTACGGCAGGGCGCAGCCATAAGCCGGGGTATAACTGAAAAACTGAAAATATCGCCTGTTTCTATAAGCGCAGCCGGATGTTGCGTTAAGGCTTAAAAAGCCTTGGGATCCGGAAAGGATTCCGGTGGCTCTTTGCCTTACATCCTGCTTGTGGCTGCGAAATATCCGTTATTTCCTTTGTTTTCAGATGCACCTTAAGCCAAGTGGGCAAGCGGCCCGTTTTTCCCTTCCTTTTTTCTTTACGGCACAGTGCGGGCGGCGCGGCAGCGTTTCCCCGCTGTTGCGCCCCGCACTGCACGCCGTGCTGATGCAGAACCCCTAAGCCGGGCGGCTTTGCCGCCCATCCGATGATGATTTTTTTAAGAGAAGAGGTACTGAAATGAAAAAAGCAAAACGTTTTCTCACAGGCCTGTTGAGCGCCGCCCTGGCCCTCAGCCTGTGCGCCATGCCAGCAATGGCAGCGGACAATGGTGAAACGATCACCTCCACAATCAATACAGCCCAAAAAGGCAGCCTGACAATCAATAAGTATGAAGGCGATAAGGATGATCCAGATAAATTGCTGGATGGTGTTACCTTTACTGCATATAAGGTTGCTGATATTGTGCAGTCTACCGAAGCAGGCACCACGGATGTGAAAATGCAGCCTGTTGAGGCGTTGACGAGCATTAAGCCCGATATTCAAATTACGAGCGAAACAAAGTATAACGAAATCCAAGACACTGTAGAAAAAGCACTTGCAAAAGATGCAACTCCGAAGCTTACTGCATTTGCTACGGCCACGACTGGTGATAAGGGTACCAAGGGTCAGGCTGTGTTCAGCGAGATGCCAGTTGGCGTGTACCTGATCGTTGAAACCGGTGCACCTTCCCAGATCGTAAACAAAACGGCAAACTTCCTGGTTTCCATTCCTATGGCCAATGAGGATGGAACTGGTTGGAACTATGATATTGTGGCAAACCCCAAAAACGCGGCGGTTTACGGCGGTATCAGCCTGAAAAAGTACGGTAAAAATTATAATCCGGACGGAAGTTCTACTGAAGCGCCGCTTGGAGGAGCAAAGTTCTATCTCCAGCGCAAAGAGGGCAATGAATGGGTAACTGTTACTGCCCCCACGGTATCGAACGGCAACGGAACCGTAGATGCGGAAACTGGTCTGCTGACAACTAATAATGATGGTATGATCAACGTTACGGACCTTGCACCGGGTACCTATCGCTTTATCGAGTACAGCGCACCCCAAGGTTACATTATGGATGGCCAGGCGGCATATGTGTTTACCATCAATAATGATCAGTCCGTTACCATTAGTGATGCCTATAAGGATACGCTTGCGAATACCATCAAAGTTGTCAACGAAAAGCCGAGTATGGAAAAGCAGGTAAAAACCGGTGTAGACGCTTACGGCAAGGCAACGGATGCTTCTGTTGGTGATGTTGTAACGTGGAAAGTTACCGCTGCAGTTCCCAGCAATGTTAATAAGCTTGCAAAGTATATCCTGACGGATAATATGTCCAAGGCACTTACTTGGGAAAGCGAAACCGCAGCAAACCTGACGATTGAAACCAACCCGAATGTTAAACTTGATAAGGATACTGACTATACACTGACCGTTCCCGAAGATGGCACCGAGGGCGGCACATGGACAATCGAATTTACCGCCGCTGGCAAGGAAAAACTGGCAGCAAATAACGTCACCTCTATCTCCGTTACTTTCAATACCAAACTGAATAGCAATGCAACGGTAAATAATACAGGCAACCTGAATGATGCAGGCCTGACTTATTCCAACGGCTTTAAGTCTGATGATGCAAAATATCCCGAGCAGCCGGAACCCAAAGATGAAGTAATCAAAAACCAGGCAAGCGTTTACACCTTCGGAATGAAGGTTGAAAAGGTCGATGGCAAGAATAGCAGCATCAAACTGCAAGGCGCAGAATTTGACCTGTACCTTTACAACGGAAGCGAAACAAATCCGACGGAAGCTGAGCTTAAGAATAACGGACACTGTGTTGGGCATTATACGACCGATAAAGAAGGCAAGATCCATGTAAGCGGCTTGAAAAATGGCACTTACTATCTGGTCGAAACCAAGGCACCCACTTATACTGTAGTAGAAAACGGCGAAACCAAAACGTATAGCTATAACTTGCTGAAAGAACCCGTCAAGGTTGTTGTGGCAGTTGAGTATGAAGTGACCACGAACACCACCATCACGACGGACGCAAATGGCAATGTGACCACTAATAAGATAGTAAGCGAAAAATATGTTGGCGGCGAGGACGACAGCGGTAATTATAAGGTTATCATCAAAAACAACAAGGGCTTCAACCTGCCCACCACCGGTGGTTTCGGCACCCTGCTGTTCAGCGGCATTGGCGTGCTGCTGGTTGTGGCCGGTGTTGGCGTGCTGCTGAGCCTGAAAAAGAAGAACCGCGCCTGATGCGCCCGCCGCAAGGCAAAACAATGTTACAATTCACCAATAGGGTATAGAGGGATAATCCATCATACACAGGGGGAGGGCCGGGTTTGGCCCTCCCCCTATGGTGGGTTATTGGGGAATAATTTTTTTTGGGTGTACATGGCCGTTGTTCGGTTGATTTTTAGGCCCTGCGTGGGGAACCACCCCATGGGCGTTAGGTTTGCGGCTAGGAACCACCCCTCAAGGGGTGCCACCGCAAACATAAGGTAAGATATTGGCGCCCCTTGAGGGGAGCTGGACGCGGAGCGGCCTGAGGGGTGGTTCCCCGTGCAGAGCCTAAAAATAAATAGGGCAAGGCCCGTCAAACGGGCCAATGGCGAGCATCGGCCCCTACAAATGATTTGCAACGTTTGCGGCGCGGGGTGGATGGGCGGCAATTATTAGGCCCGTCAAACGGGGCGTCGGGGACGCCGCCCCCTACATGCAGGGCGAGGTTTATTACAATTTTGTGGTGTGCAACGCCGTAAGGCCCTACAGATTATTTTATTGTTATTCACTACCCTAAAAACCACCCCCAACCCAATATCTCCTGAGCGGCGCAATGCGCCGCGGTCCACCACAATTATTCATTATTCTTTATTATTTATTCTTTTGCCTACTTCCAATTCCTAATTTCTAATTGCATCAGCTCCCAACTTCAACCCTCTCACGGAAAGGTTCGCGGTGACGCTATGGATACCACAACAAAACTAAAAGTCGGCTTTGCGGCCTTGATGATCCTGTCCGGCATTGGGGTGGCATCGTACCCGGTTATCAGCAACGCGGTGGCGCAGCGCCACGCCAGCGAAGCGATCCAAAATTACGATGATACCGTAAAAAGCATGGATACCGAAAAACTGGACGCCGCCAAGGAGGCCGCCCGCCGCTATAACCAGCAGCTGGACAGCGCCGTGGAGCGCGATGCCGCAGGCGAAGCGGAGGATACCGGCACCAGCTATGTGGACCTTGTGGATGTGGGCGAAAGCCTGGGGTATATCACCATCCCGAAAATTGACGTCAACCTGCCTATTTACGAAGGCACCAGCGATGATGTGCTGCAAAGGGGCGTTGGCCATCTGGAAGGCTCCAGCTACCCCCTTGGCGGCGAAAGCACCCACAGCGTGCTGACCGGCCACCGCGGCCTGCCCGAAGCCGTGCTGTTCACCGACCTGGACAAGCTGGAAGAGGGCGACTGTTTCTACCTGCATATTCTGGATGAAACGCTGGCGTACCAGGTGGATCAAATCAAAGTGGTGGAACCGGAGCACACCGAGGATCTGGACATCACCGCGGGGCAGGATTACTGCACCCTTGTTACCTGCACGCCGTATGCCATCAACACCCACCGCATGCTTGTGCGCGGCACCCGCATCCCTTATAATGGAGAGGAAGAAACCAACACCCCGCAGGCCGTGCAGTATCAGGCGCTGCGCACCGGAACGGTGGTCAAGCGCGTGGTGGATGCCTGGCCGTGGATCGCGGTAACGGGCAGCATTGTGATCGGCGGCGAAGCGCTGCTGCTGCTTTTGCTGCTGCACCGCTGCAAAAAGCGCGAGGAGGATGACTAAATGGGACGGCTGATTGCTAAAATTCTGGCCTGGCTGGCCATTTTGCTGGGGCTGGCGCTGTTGATACAGCCCACCGCTGCCCAGTGGTGGACCAGCACCCGCAACGCCAAAACCGCTGCGCAGTTTGCGGCCCGCGCCGAAGCCCAGCCCACCGCCCCCGCGGCGGAGGAAACCACAGCCGAACCCCCGGAGCCGGAACGCGCCTACCCTGAACTGTACGCCGCGATGCAGGACTATAACGCGGAAATTTACGCCGGGGGCCAAAGCGGCCTGACCGACCCGTTCGCCTATGAGGAAGCCCCGCTGGACCTTGCTGCCTATGGCTATGACGATGATGTGCTGGCTGTGCTGTGGATCCCGCGCCTGAACCTGGAGCTGCCCGTTTACCTGGGCGCCAGCCGCGAAAATCTGGCCAAAGGCGCGGCGCTGCTGGGCCAGACCTCGATGCCGCTGGGCGGCGAAAACACCAACACCGTGATTGCCGCCCACCGCGGCTATTATGGCGCGGAAATGCTGCGCAACGTGCAGCAGATCCAGGTGGGGGACAAGATCCAGCTGACCACCCCGTGGGAAACGCTGATTTACCGCGTGAGCGAGCTGAAAATTATTGACCCCAGCGATATCAACGCCGTGCTGATCCAGCCGGGGCGGGACCTGCTGACCCTTTCCACCTGCCACCCCTACACCCGCAACAGCCAGCGCTACCTGGTAATTGCGGAGCACGACACCGCCGCTGCGGACACCACCAAAGAGGAGGATTTGCAGGAAAGCGCCGCTACCTGGGACGAAACGCCGCGCCAGGTGACCGTGGAGGATGCCGGCGGCAGCTCCATTGCCGAAGTGGCCCCCCAGGCCCTGACCCCATTGCCGGGGGAGGGCAGCGCGGAATCCGAGGGGAGCGCGATCTCCAATACCATGATCTGGCTGGAAAACAACGCACTGTGGGCCGGGCTGGTGGTTATTGCCGCCGCCGTTGGCATTATGGTGATATGGAAAAAACACCGGGAGGATTAACCATGCAGTACACACAGCAGGCCGCCGCCGTTACGGCCGAAGTAAACAAGGCCGTGCAGGGCAAACAGCAAACGGTAAACACCATCTGGATGGCCATGCTGGCGGGCGGCCATGTGCTGATTGAGGATATTCCCGGCGTGGGCAAAACCACGCTGGCGCTGGCCTTTGCCCGCGCGCTGGACCTGAAAGAAAGCCGCGTGCAGTTTACGCCGGATGTTCTGCCGTCCGATTTGGTGGGATTTTCCGTTTACCAGAAAGAGACCGGCAAGTTTGTGTACCACGCCGGTGCGGTGATGTGCAACCTGTTTTTGGGCGATGAGATCAACCGTACCTCCTCCCGCACGCAGTCGGCTTTGTTGGAAGTGATGGAAGAAGGCACGGTGACGGTGGACGGCGCCACCCGCCCGGTGCCCGCACCCTTTACCGTAATTGCAACCCAGAACCCCATCGGCGCCGCCGGCACGCAGATGCTGCCGCAGTCTCAGCTGGACCGTTTCATGGTCTGCGCCGTAATGGGCTACCCTGATGAGGAAGCGGAGCTGGCAATTTTGGCCGGGCAGAGCAAAGGCCGCCTGCTGGACCGTGTGCGCCCCGTTGCCGGTCAGGCGGATCTGCTTGCCATGCAGCAGGAGGTCAGCACGGTATTTGTGCATGAGCTGATGTACCGCTACATTGTGGCGCTGGCCCAGGCCAGCCGCAAGGACCCACGCCTGGCCGTGGGGTTAAGCCCCCGTGCCACCCTGGCGCTGGCCAGCATGACGCGCGCGGCGGCGTATCTGGCGGGGCGGGATTTTGTTGCCCCGCAGGATGTGACCGCTGTGTTTGATGCGGTTGCCCGCCACCGCCTGGTGCTGAACGACCAGGCCCGCGCAGGCGGCGAAACGGTGGACAGCGTAATGCAGGACCTGCTGTGCACCGTGCCGCGCCCCCGCCCCGAAAAGGCTGACCGCCATGGCAGGTAAGCTGGGCCGGGCGCTGGCGCTTTTGGTGCTACTGGCTGCGGCGCTCATCACCCAGGCACCGCTGGCGGTGTTCCTGTTAGCGTTTGCGCTGGTGCTTCTGGTGCTGCTGCGGCTGGATGCCGCCTATCTGCGCAGGCAGGTAACGGCAGAGCTGCTGGTGCCGGACAAACCCGTGATACAGGGCGAAGATTTTACCCTGACGGTTCGGCTGCGCAACCGCAGCCGGTTACCCATCCCTGCGCTTGTGGTGCTGCTGAACGCCGCCGATGAATGGGGCGGGGGGCAGATTACCCTGCGCTGCGCCGCCATGCTGGGCGGCAGAGAGAGCGCCGAACAGCGCATTACCTTAAACGCAGGCAAAAGCGGCGTGTGGAGCATTGCGGTGCGGGGCATCACCCTGCGGGATCACCTGGGGGTGTTCACCGCGGCGTGCCCGGCTGCCGCGCAAAGCCGGAGCATCTGTGTGCTGCCCGCTGCCGCGGCTGGCAAAGCCAAAGCGGAAACCGCCCCCGATGAGGACGGCGACGAAGCCGACACCCGCGCCGCCCTGGGCGGCAGCTATGAGCTGCGGGAGTACCGGGACGGGGATACCCTCAAGCAGGTACACTGGAAGCTGAGCGCCAAGCTGGACCGCCTGATGGTGCGCGAACCGCTGACCGCCCTGCGCGCTGCCCTGACCCCCGGTGGGGACCTGGACGGAGCGGAGGAATGGGGGGATTTTCCCCAACAGGCGGCGAAGCACCGCAAAAACCCGCCCAAGCGCAAAAAAGAACGTACTGCCCTGAGCCGGCGCGGCGCTGCCGACCCCGGCAGTGGGCTGAAGTTTGTGGACCGTGTGCTGGTGAGCACCCAGCGCCCCGCAGCGCACCCCGCGTTGTGGCTGGCGGCAGATGCCGCGCTGCTGCTGGCGCTCACCTTTGGTTTGCTGCTGGTGCTTTCCACCGGGTTCGGCATTGCGGTGCCGTTGTGGGTGTGGCCCGCGGCAGCCGCTTTCTGCGCCGGGTGGGCGCTGTTCCTGCGTGCGCCGCAAGCCCTGCGCCGCTGGGGGCTGCTGGCGGGGGTGATTGTGTATCTTGTGGTGTTGTTCATCTGCCAGCGGAACTTTTTGGCCGGGGCGCAGCAGTGCGCCGGGAACATTGCCCAAAGCCTGAACGCCCGCCTTGGCAGCGCGCTGCCGGTGGCCCAGGGCGGCAGTGCGGCGCAGCTGGGGCTGTTTTTGCTGCTGGCCGCCCTGCCCGTTACCGGGGCGCTGGCCGCTGCGGCCCTGCGCCGTGCGGATGCCCTGCTGCTGGATCTGATGCTGCTGCCCGTTGTTGTGCTGCTGGCGCTGGCCGGGGCCGCGCCTGCTGTGCCCGCCTGCCTGCTGCTTTTGGCCGGTTGGATGGGGGCGTGGGCGGCTTCCTGCTCGGTGCAGCGGCGGGCCCTGTGGGGCAGGCGCGATACCGAAAACTACCGCCAGAACCTTTGCCGCCATTATAACATCCAAAAGTCTGCCGCGCTGGCGGCGGGCGGGCTTTGCCTTGCGCTGGCGCTGCCCTGTTGGTGGCTGCTGCGCCCGGCGCTGGGGGTTCCCCTTGGCTGGCTGCAGCCCGCGGCCCAGCGGGTGGAATCCGCCGCGCTGAGCACCGCCATTACCTGGCTGCCGCGGGTCAGCGGCGGCAGGCTGAACATTCAGGTAGAAGCCGCTGCCGGTGGTGTGGCGGATGGCGCCTTGAACCAGGGCGGGGGTATCCAGGTCAGCGGAGTGACGGATCTGGCCCTGACCGCCAGCTACAAACCCGAAGAAACCGTATACCTGCGGGGATTTATCGGCGGCAGTTATGACGGCACCACCTGGCAGGCCCCTGATGCCGATGCCTTTGACAGCGCCGCTATGAACTGGAAAACCGAGGATAACGCCCGGCTGACCATTGCAAGCCTGCCGTTTTTGCGCACCGCCTATGACGGCACCGCCCAGCCCCAGACGCTGACGGTGGAGCGCATCCACGCCGATACCCAGTACACCTATGCACCGTACAACGCCTACTGGGGCGATTATTACACCATCCAGGGCGATGGCGCCGCCGCGGGCCAGACCGCGCAGGACGATGTGTTCCTGTATTACCCGCGGGATACCGCCCAAACCCAGCTGGAAGCCCGCGCCGATGCCGACCCCAGCGTGCTGGACCGGATGGAAGCATCCTATGCCGCTTACGCCGCCAGCCGCTACACCGCCGTGCCGGACGGCTATGACGAGCTGCAAACCCTGTGCGATGAAGCCAAAAAGGACCAGAAGCTGACCGAAGCTGCGGACATTGGCGATTACATCCGCGCCTACCTGAACACCAACTACCAGTATAACGCCAGCGCTCCCCAGCCGCCGGAGGGGGCCGACCCCATCCGTTACTTTTTAACGGAATCCAAACAGGGGTACAGTGTGCAGTTTGCTTCGGCGGCGGTGGTTATGTTCCGCATGTTCGGGCTGCCTGCGCGCTATGTGGTGGGCTATGCCGCGCCGCAAAGCCTGTTTACCCAACAGGAGGACGGCAGCTGGCACGCCATTTTACAGGACGATAACGCCCACGCCTGGGCGGAGGTGTACATTTCCGGCCAGGGCTGGACCCCCATGGAGATGACCCCCGGCGTGCTGGTCAGTGCCCAACAGGCCGACCTGCGCACCGACCCGCTGCCCGAAACTCAAGGTCAAGACACCGCCCCCGCAGCAGGGGAGAGCAGCGCAAACGAACCCGCAGCCACCATTGTGCCCCACAGCAGGCTGGTTTTGGCGGCGTTGCTGGGGGGTTGCCTGTTGGCTGCTGTGGTGCTGCTGGTGCTGGCCCGCCGCCATGCCATGGGGTATGGCCGGGGCAGCTGCAACGCGCGGGTGCTGGCCGTGTTTGGCAGCATCTACCGCCTTTTGGTGCGCCGCGGCCTGCCGCCGGATACACCATCCGATGCGCCGGAGTTTGCCGCATTTTTGCAAAGTTGTGTCCCCGCCCTTGAACCCCAGGATGCCGAAGCTCTGCTGGCATTGGCCCAAGCCGCCCAATTTGGCGCAGGTACGATGACTGAGCAGGATACGGACAAAATGAGAAAACTTTACCAGGTTATAAAACACACTGGAAAACGGAAACAGAGCCAGAAATCGGTTGAAAAACAGAGCCAGGAATGATATAATGACCCCATACTGGGGTAGCGTGTTCTTTGCTTTCTTTGCACAGGGGGCTACCATGATCCAGGGAAATGTGGTATAATATGTTAAGCCTATTAACCAAGTAGGGAATGGCCGGGGTGGGGGACTGGTTTCTGGAACAGTACCCTGGGAACTGCCCGTGGGGCGGAAAACCGGCAAGGACAGAAAGAAGATCTTATAGAAGCAAACGTTAACAGGAGTAAACCCATGCCGCGCCGTAAACAGACAGAAGGAGAAAAAAAAATTGACATCAGCCAGATGGCTGAAGACCTTGGCGTGTCCAAGACCACGGTATCCCGTGCCCTTTCGGGCAATGGCCGTGTCAGCGAAGCGACCCGCGCCCGCGTGGTTCAGTACGCCAAAGAGAAAAACTATGTGCCCAATATGCTGGCACGCGGGTTGGTAACCCAGCAGTCTTATAATATCTCACTGGTGTTCTCGCGCCAGTTCGGCAATCTTGCCGCACCATTTTTGCGCAAAACCGTCAGCGCCGTGTACGATATTGCCGCCCGCAATGATTATGATGTGCTGATGACGATGGTGGGCGAGCAGGAAACAAGCCCGATGCAGCGTCTGTTGGTCAACCGCAAGATTGATGGCGTGATTCTGGCCCGCACGCTGGAGCGTGATCCGCTGATCCCCATGCTGCAAAAAAGCGGCATCCCCTTTGTTGCCATTGGCCGCCCGGCTGACCAGGATGTCATCTCGGTGGACCATGATCAGGTGGGCGGCTGCCGCGAGCTGGTCAGCCTGCTGCTGATGAAGGGCCTGCACCGCATTGCTTTGCTGGGTGGATCCATGCTGTACACCGTCAACCAGTCCCGCCTGGAAGGCTATAAGCAGGCGCATGACCGCGCCTGCTGCAAGATTGATGAGAGCCTGCTGTTTTTGGAGCTGGAAAGCGACGATCTACGCACCAGCGCTGTGGAGCTCGCGGTACAGCGTGGGGCGGACTGCATCCTGTGCATGGATGACCAGGTTGCCCTGCTGGCTTTGAGCACCCTGAGACAGCTGAACCTGCGCGTGCCGCAGGATATCCGTCTTGCCTCCCTGTATGACGACGAAGCGCTGCAGGGGTGTACGCCACAGATCACGGCGGTCTCTTTTGATGCCGAACAGCTGGGCCGCCGTACCGCACAGCAGCTGCTTTCCCTCATCCGCCATCAGCCGGTGGAAACCCGCACCCTGCTGGGGTACCAGGTGGGGTTGCGCTTATCGACCCAGACCTGAGAGAAAAGTAGAAAATTATAAATCAACTGCCCGTACACGGTATGATAAGCCGTTGTGCGGGCAGTTTTTTCGATAAGGAATTTTGAAAAAATATAGCGGCCACATAGTATCCCAGCGCCGCAGCGTCAAGCACAACAGGGCAGGGACACAGAAAAACAGGAGGCAACAAGTATGAAGTGCATGGATAAACATGAATTTGAGCAGCAGAATGTTTTTGGAACCGGTGCCGCAACAACTGGCACATCCACCACGCCGCCAAGGGCGGCGGCCAGCTGCTGGTTTGTACCGCAGGCGAAGGCTGGTACCAGGAAGAGGGCAAACCTGCCGTCAGCCTGACCCCCGGCACCGTGATCACCATCCCGGCCAACGTCAAGCACTGGCACGGTGCCAAGGCCGACAGCTGGTTCAGCCACATTGCTGTGGAAGTTCCCGGCAAAGATTGCAGCAACGAATGGTGTGAGCCCGTTACCGACGAAGAGTACGCCAAACTGAACGGATGAGCAGCCACTAATAAAGGCAACACCGCACAATTCCCGCCTTGCGGCTTAAGCACCGCTCCGGCGGCTGCGGCACGGCATCTGCGTTGCCAAAATGCTCGATAATACACAAAGTAATATCTGCGCTTTTGGCTTGGCATCTGCCGCACCTCGCTCACCGTATCGGTACTTAGAATTATGCGGTATTGCCTAAAAAATAAAATCCAGCCGGCACGACCCGACAAAGAGCAGTGGGTAGTGCCGGGTTTACTTTTGGATGCTTTTTTGTCTACAGGTTCTTGCGCCGGGGCGGGCAATCTGCTACACTGAAAAAAATGTTATGTACAGGAGGCTGCAATCATGTATTATCTGGGTGTGGACCTTGGGGGAACCAATATCAAAGCTGCGCTTGTGGATGCAGACGGTGCTATTATAAAGGAAGCGAGCACTCCCACCAAATTGCCGCGCCCGGCCGAGGCCGTGTGCGATGATATTGCAGCCCTCTGCAATCAGCTGGCACAGGGCCAGCAGGTAGCGGGCATTGGCGTTGGCTGCCCCGGCACGGTGGATGGCGGCCTCGTGCGCTACTCCAACAATTTGGACTGGCATGATTTTGCCATGGGGGATTATCTGCGCGCCAAAACCGGCCTGCCGGTTGCTCTTGCCAATGATGCCAACGCCGCCGCTTTGGGCGAAGCACTGGCGGGCTGCGCCAAAGGGGCCGAAAGCGCGGTGATCATCACACTGGGTACCGGCGTGGGCGGCGGTGTGGTGCTGGGCGGCAAACTGCTGACCGGTTACACCGGCGCAGCGGCGGAGCCGGGGCACATGGTTATTCTGGACACCCCGGATGCCCCGCGCTGCACCTGTGGCCGCCCCGGCTGCCTGGAAAGCCTGGCCAGTGCCACCGCCCTGATCCGCATGACCAAAGAAGCCATGGCAGCCCATCCCGAAAGCGCCCTGCATGGCATAGCCGCCCAAAGCGGCGGGGTAAATGGCCGCACCGCCTTTGATGCCGCCGCCCAGGGCGATGCCGCAGGCAAAGCCGTGGTGGAACAGTACATTCATTACCTTGCGGTGGGCGTTGCCAACATGATCAACATCTTCTTCCCGGAAGTGATTGGTCTGTCCGGCGGGGTGGCCAACCAGGGGGAGAACCTGCTGGCTCCCCTGCGCGCCGCGGTGGAACCAATGGTTTTTGGCAATGCTTACGCCCAAAAGCACACCCGCATTACCACCTGCACCCTCGGCTACCGCGCCGGGGTGATTGGAGCAGCGCTGCTGGCCAAAAACCAGGGATGATGCCTTTAGCGGGATAAAAAAGAGAAGATAAAGGCAATACCGCACAATTCCCGCCTTACGGCTTAAGCACTGCTCCGGCGGCTGCGGCACGGCATCTGCGTTGCCAAAATGCTCGATAATGTCGGGTTGCGGTACCCGCATCGTGCTTCGGGGGCAAAAGCCCCTCGCACTCTGCGACCGCTGCCCCTGCTTCGGTTCGCTGTTTCCGCCACTGGCGGCGCTCACCTTTGCAGCATCCAGTATTATCTGCGCTTTTGGCTTAGCATCTGCCGTACCTCGCTCGCCGTATCGGCACTTAGAATTATGCGGTATTGCCTAAAACAAAAAACAGGAAGGAAACACCTTGAGTTTGAACCATACAAAACAAAAAAGCTGGCCCCAGCGCCTGCTGGCTTTGCTGGCGGCGGTGGTGCTGTGTGCCGCGCTGCCTGCCGCCGCGCTGGCAGAGGAAAATACGGCCAGCATCCAGACGCAGGTGAGCGAAACGGATGAGGATATCCCCTGGGCGGATCCGCCGCAGAGCACCCCCGAAACCGGCCGGCCTGACCCTGCCGTGCCAACTCCGCCGCCGCAGGATCCCGCCACTCCGGAAACCGCCCAGACCGGCGAGCATCTGGAAGGCTACAGCCTGAGCCTGGGGGAGACAGTCACAATTTATTTTTACGTTACCTTGTCGGAAGATACCCCGCAGGATGCCGCCATGCAGTTTACCCTGCCGGATTCCGCCGTAACACAGGTGGCAGTGGCAGATGCAAAGCAGGTGGAAGTAAACGGAAAAAGCTGCACCGCTTTCCCTTGCCAGGTGGCCGCCAAACAGCTGACGGATGATATTGAAGCCCGGATGGTGGTAAACGGTAAATATGGCCCGGTTTATACTTACACCGTAAAGGATTACCTGAACTATCTGCTGGAACACGATTATCCCCAACAGGCAAAGGAGCTGGCCGGCACCCTGCTGGTGTATGGCGGCAAAGCGCAGCTGTACTTTGGCTACCGGACCGATGCGTTAGCCGGCACCGCGGAGCCAAACTCCACGGCCAACTGGGGCAGCTACCAGTTTGAAAGCAGCGGCACCCAGACCGATGATTATTACGGCAGCAGCCTGCTGCTGGAGCCCGTTATCCAGATCCGCCACTATTTTATGGTGCCGGACGGCGCGGAATGCACTTTTACTTTTGCCTGGAACGCGGGTGAGCCTGAAACCGAATTGCAGCCCGTGGATACCAACACCTGCTTTGACGGCAAAAAGGTATATTATGTCGTTACACCGGCCATTGCGTTCCGCCGCGCGGATGCCATGCCGGTGGTTGCCATGCGGCAAAACGGGGCGGACCTGTGCATCCTGCGCTATGGGGTGTTCAGCTATGGCGATATGGTCCGCGCGCTGGCAGCGGTGGATGAAAGCCAGCTGCCGCTGCTGAACCTGCTCCGCGCGCTGGATGACCTGACCACCGCCGCACAGCGTTACAGCGTGGCAGGCTGATGCCGCAACGCCCCCAAATATAAAAAGGAAAACAGCAATGAAGAAAAAAATAGTCCTGGCCGTTGTGGTGGCTGCCGTGGTGCTTGCCGCTGCCTTTGCACTGCACCGGCCGCAGGCAGGTACCCAGCCAACCCCGGAGCCGACCCGGCAGGCGGAAACGAATGATGCCGTCCCGGCAGAGCCCACGCCGCAGCCCGCCGCGACGGCTGAACCGCAGCCCACGGCAACTACTGTCCCGCAGCAGACAACTGCCCCCAAGCCGACCCAGAAGCCCGCAACGAAAAAAACACCGGTGCTGAACGCCGCCGGTCAGCCCACCGCCAGTGCCGCGCCCGCAGAAAATGGTGACGGCGAACCGGCGGACAACACGAAGGAACCGACAGAAACCCCGCCCCCCAGCGCAACCCAAACCCCGCCTGTGGACGAGGAAAACATTGAATTGCCGTTTGTTCCGGCAGAATCATGAAGAGCGGCGGTAAGGACGATGCAAATGGAAACGTATATGCTGAATCTGTAAAACGGCGGAATGATTTTCCATGGTATAAAAACTCAGGCTGCCCCCAACAGGGAACAGCCTGAGCTTTTTGATACAGGATTATAATTTTACAACACTTTCGCCCCGTTGGCCGTCAGCTTAAAGGTGGCGCCCAGCAGGTCAGCGGCGCCGCGGCACATCAGCATGCGGTTCAGGAAAATTTCGAAATATTCGTACATCGAGCAGATGTCCGTGTCGATCTGCAGATTCAGCGAGATGACCTTTTTGTCGGTGTTGATCTTTAATGTCTGGTCCGTTACGGCATAGTTGACCCGGTCGTGGATGTCAAAGCTGGCTTTGGGCTTTTCCCGCACGCGGCTGCGGCGCACATCAGTTTTGTCGCCAATAATCAGCGCAGCCGAAATGGGGTCCACCGCGCCGCCGGTGGATTCGTCATGGTTGGAAATGGCCGAAACAATGGTAATGCGGTCCGCAACGCTCAAATCATACTGCTTCAAAATCTCGTTGGCCAGCAGGCCGCCGTATTCCGCGTGGTGGGTGCGGTTGATGGCGTTGCCGATATCGTGCATGTACCCGGCAATTTTAGCAAGCTCAATATCATGGGCGCTGTAGTCAAACTTTTTCAGGATGTGCGCAGCGGTTTCCGCCACATGGATGCAGTGCGCCTGCGAATGGTCGGTAAAGCCCAAAAGTCCCAAATTCTGGTTGCCCTTTTTCAGCAGCTCGTTTACTTCGGCATTGTGTTTGATGTCATGGTAGGTCATAGTGATCCACACTTTCCTGTTGGTTCTTAGGCAATACCGCACAATTCCCGCCTTGCGGCTTAAGCACCGCTCCGGCAGCTGCGGCACGGCATCTGCGTTGCCAAAATGCTCGATAAGACATCCAGTATTATCTGCGCTTTTGGCTTGGCATCTGCCGCACCTCGCTCGCCGTATCGGCACTTAGAATTATGCGGTATTGCCTTAATTTCAGTATAGGCCATTTGGCTGCGGGCTGCAACCATACCGATGTAAAGTTACGGTGAATCTTTTGCAAAGTGCGGGCTTACCCTAGGGTGTCAGATACACCTTAGTTTTTTCAGCGTGCCGTCCGGCAGCAGGGCAACGGTATCGCCCTCCTGGATGTTCTGGGCAGTCAGGACTTCATCGGGGTAGGGAAGCACCCGCTGGGTACCGGCGGCATCGGCCAGCAGAACATCACACAGCACCGGCTGCCCGGCAGGCAGCTCCTCACAGCCATACAGCTGTTCATCAATGCGCAGAACGCGGCAGGTCATAATACAATACACTCCTTTGCCTACAGGGGCGGTCATCCGTTACACTTTAAGGATACCGCTCCCGCACACGCCTGTCAAACCCCACTTGCAATTTGGACGGGGGTGTGGGATAATGGCTTACAGCAAAGGGCCGTGCCGTTTGCGCCCGGCCGGATTGACCGGCGGAACGGGGCACAGGAACGCCCCCCGATTTTTCCCCGAAAGGTGGATGTTTTTTATGTTGATACGCACCGCAGTCCCGGCCGATGCCGCCGCGCTGGCGGAGGTGGAGGCCCTCTGCTTCCCCGCAGCGGAAGCCGCGCCGGAACAGCAGTTCAGGGACCGTCTGCAGGCTTATGCCGGACACTTTTGGCTGATGTTTGACGGTGAAACGCTGATTTCTTTTGTGGACGGCATGGTGACAGACCAGCCCGATCTGACCGATGATCTATACGAAAATGCCGCTCTGCACAGCGAAACCGGCGCATGGCAGATGATTTTTGGCGTGGTGACCCGGCCAGAGTACCGCAAACACGGTCTGGCAGCCCAGCTGCTGAACCGCGCCATTGCCGATGCCCGCCAGCAGGGCCGCAAGGGTCTGGTACTGACCTGTAAGGACAAACTAGTACACTATTACGCCAAATTTGGCTTTGTGAACGAGGGTGTTTCCCAATCCACCCACGGCAATGTGGCGTGGAACCAGATGCGGCTGACATTTTAACAGGGATGTAGAATGAAGCAAGCCCCCGGCAGGCAGCGGAGCACGGTTCATACGCTGTAAACTTGCCGGGGGCTTGTTTATTCTTTGCATGATGCTGTCATGCAAAGAGATTCATCAAAGGATCGACATGAACCACTCAACGGTTTTGGGGTCATAGTGGGAGAAGAAACGGCTTTCGCTCTGGTCCGGTGCCTCAATCGGTGTGGCAATAATCATGGAGATACTGCCCCACCGCCAATGCCGGCAAGGCCAGGGTCCCAGCCAACACCAGAAGAATCCGGCGGGGCAGGGAAGAATGATTCATCAGCGGCCCTTTTTTCTTACATATATAATAGCGGCAGCACCACAGAGTGCCGCCGAACGGCCTATGCGCACTGTTCCGGCGGCTGTGACCGGCCTGCTGAAACGGCGCTCAATCCACAACCGGAACATCCAGCCCGAACTCCTGCGGGCGGAACCGCGGGCAGACATTTTCGGCGGTGCAGATGACCGAAGCCGCCAGCCGGCTGCCAATGCCGCAGGCTTCCGCCATCGTTTTGCCATAAGCGCGGCCAATGACCGTACCGGCAAAGAACGCATCGCCTGCGCCGGTGGTATCGATCACGTTTACCTTTTTGGCGGGTACAATGCCACTTTCGCCATCCGCGCAGGCATACACCGCGCCTTTGTCCCCCATGGTAACAACCATGCAGGGGATGCGGGCGCTGCCTACATTAGCGGCCAGCGTGCGGCACATTTCCTCCGGCCCCATATGGTCGTATTCGTCAGAAAAGAGGATCCCCGCTTCCTGCTGGTTGCAGACAAAACAGTCGATTTGCTGCAAAAAGTCACGCCGCTCCATGGCAATGCTCATGTTGGAAACCGCGGCATATACCTTTTTGTGGTATTTCTGTGCAAAATACAAGACCTGCTTTACAGTGTCTTTTTCCAGATCAAGTTCAATGGCAATGCCATCGCAGTCCTTAAAAATTTCATCGCCTTTTTCGGCCAGCAGGTCGGTCAGGGGATTGGTGTCCGGCCGCTTGGAGATGGCGGCCACCACATCGCCCTCATTATTGAACACAGCCAGCCAGGTGCCCATGCCGTCCGGCACGCGCTGGATATAGCGGGTGTTCACCTTGTGGCGCGCCAGTTTATCAATAACATCCTGCCCTGTGCCAGTGTCATCCACCAGGCTTACAAAGGTGGGGCGCAGCTCCACGTTGGCGATATCCTCCGCCACATTGCGGCACACACCGCCGTGTACCTGTTCTACCCGCCCGGCGTTGCGCCCGCCCGGAATATAGGTGGCAAGGGGGTACCCCTTGATATCAACAAAAATTGCGCCGATGACAACGATCCCCATGCAAAACGCCCTTCCTTACCCAGGGTGCAGCGGAAAACAAGGAAACCGACTGAATGTTCGTTTTTTCAGCTGCACCGTATAACTGTAAACTTATGATGAACAGTTTACATGATTGGGGCCGAAAAAGCAAGGCTGGCGGCGATTTTTGCCGCTTTTACGGCAAACTGTACCGCACGGACGGAATCTTTATCTCCTCTTTACAATGATTTTCCGCGGTGCTATAATAACAGCGAAAAACCGACCGACCGGTCGGTCAAGTGCGCTAAAAAGCTCCGTTTCCCCCTAAAAAGGGGCGCCACACGGCGGCTGCGCTTCGGCGCTCCTTCCTTTTGGGGCAGCCTGAACCCGGCCGGTCGGTCACATCCGCCAACATAGGCCCGCCCAAAGTGCGGGCAAAGGGAACAAACAAATGCCAAAATACAGTGTTAAAAAGCCATTTACCGTACTTGTGGCGGTCATATTGGTGGTGGTGCTGGGATTTGTAAGCCTGACCGGCATGCAGACAGACCTGCTGCCCAATATGAACCTGCCCTACCTGCTGGTCATTACCACCTACCCCGGCGCCAGCCCGGAACAGGTGGAAAGCGATGTGACCCAGCCGCTGGAAAACAGCCTTTCCACCCTGAATGGTGTAAAGAACGTGACCAGCCAGAGCAACGAAAACTACAGCCTTGTCATTCTGGAATACCAGGACGACACCGACATGGACAGCGCCATGGTCAAGGCCAGCACCGCCGTGAACCAGCTTTCGGACAGTCTGCCCGATATGGCCAGCACCCCCACGCTGATGGAGATGAGCCCCGATATGATGGCCACCCAGTATGTTGCGGTGGACTATGAGGGGATGGACATCTACGAGCTTTCCGACTATGTGGAGGATACGATCGTACCCCAGCTGGAGCGCGTGGACGGCGTGGCCAGCGTTTCCACCACTGGCCTTGTCAAAAAATCAGTGCAGATCACGCTGGACCAGGACAAAATTGACGAGGTGAATGACAAACTGCTGGTCAAGGTGAGCGACCGCCTGGCCGAAGCCAAAAAGCAGCTGGACGAAAACGAGGCCAAAATCAAGGACGGCCTGGCGGAGCTGGACAGTGCCCAGAGCCAGCTGGATTCCGGCAAAGCCCAGCTGAATACCCAAAAGCAGAGCCTGACCCAGCAGCTGCGGGATGCCATCGACCAGCTGAACGAGGAGATCCCCAAGCTGGAAGAGCAGATTGCGGGGCTGAAAACCCAGCTGGACACTGCCCAGAGCAAGCTGAACCAGCTGAAAGTGGACCCCAGCAGCCTGCCGGAAGTGACGCTGCCGATCGATGATGCACTGTTTGCTTCCTGCAAAGAGATTCTGGCAAAATATGACCCCCAGTACGATGCAAATGCCATGCCCGCTAATTTGGAGGAAGCCAAGAGCGACCTGACCAAGATGGCCGCGATGCTGGCTTCCATTGAGCGCGCCCAGCAGGCCATTGAGACCGAAGCTGCCGCCCTGACCGGCGGGCAGAGCGTCAGCGATGCCTGCGCCGCGCTGGACGCCCAGATCCTGACGCTGACCGTGCAGGTGCAGCAGAAGGATAACGAGATCGTTCAGCTGGAACAGCAGCTGGATACCGCCGCCCCGGAAGAGCAGGATGCCATCCGCGCGGAAATCGAAAGCAAAAAAGCTGAACAGGCGGCTTTACAGACCCAGCTGGACACTGCCACCAGCCAGCGCGCAGCCCTGGATGGTTACAAGAGTGATGAAAGCACCCTTTCCACCACCCAGACGGCCTTGCAGAACGCAACGGTGCTGCTGAAAGCCCGGCAGGAAGCCGAAGCCAGCCTGAACGAGAGCACCGAGGAACTGCGCCAAACCCTACAGCAGACGATTACCACCCTGAACACCCAGATCGACAAAGCCGAAGCCATGCTGGCCAATTTGAACGATCAGCGCGGCAAGCTGCAATCGATGCTGGAAAGCCTTTCTGCCAACCCGACAGACCCCCAACTGGCCGATATGGCCGTGCAGCTGCTGCTCAGCGGCACCGAAGCCCAGCTCAGTTTGGGCGAGTTCCAGATCAGCAGCGGCCGCACCCAGCTGGAAGCGGGCCAGACCCAGTTGGACTCCGCCCGCGAAGAGTATGAATCGGCCCGCGAGGAAGCGCTGAAAAGCGCCAATCTGGACCAGCTGCTGAACATGAGCACCTTAAAGCAGCTGATCGCCGCGCAAAACTTCTCTATGCCCGCCGGTTACATTGACGGCGGGGAAGGGGACGATAACCAGTACATCTTAAAAGTCGGCGATGCGTTTGACAATGTGGATGAGCTGAAAAGTATGGTCCTGTGCAGCATTGACGGCATCGGCGATGTGCGGCTTTCCGATGTGGCGGACATTGAGCTGACCGATAACGCGGACGACAGCTACGCCAAGGTGGGCAAAAACCGCGCCGTGCTGCTTTCAATCTATAAAAGCTCCACGGCTTCCACCTCGTCTGTCTCCAACGCAAGCACCGCTGCTATGAAAGAACTGATGGCAGAAAACGACGGCCTGCACCTGACCACCATCATGGATCAGGGCGATTACATCAAGCTGATTGTGAACAGCGTTATGTCCAACCTGATCGAAGGCGCTGTGCTGGCCATCATCGTGCTGGCTCTGTTCTTAAAGGATATCCGCCCCACGCTGGTGGTGGCCATCAGCATGCCGCTCAGTGTGCTGTTTGCCATTGTCATGATGTATTTCAGTGGCATTACCCTGAACATTCTCAGCCTGTCCGGCTTGGGGTTGGGCATTGGCATGCTGGTGGATAACTCGGTCGTTGTCATCGAAAATATTTACCGCCTGCGCGGGCGCGGCATTCCGGCCCCGCGTGCTGCGGTGCAGGGCGCACGCCAGGTGGCGGGGGCCATCGTGTCCTCCACCCTGACCACGGTCTGCGTGTTCCTGCCCATGGTGTTTACCACCGGCATGGTGCTGGAGCTGCTTTCCGATATGGCATGGACCATCACGTTCAGCCTGCTGGCATCCCTCATTGTGGCCCTTACCGTGGTGCCCTGCGCCGGTTCCACCGTACTGCGCAAGCAAAAAGAGATCAAGCACCCCTGGTTCGACCGTTTCCTGAACGGGTATGAAAAGCTCTTGCGCTTCTGCTTAAAGCGCAAGGCCATCCCGCTCACGCTGGCGATCGTGCTGCTGGCCGTATCGGTCTGGCGCATTGCCACCATGGGCGTGGTGCTCATCCCGGATATGGGCTCCAACCAGCTTTCGATTACGGTAACGGTGCCTGCGGATACCGAAAAAGAGGATGCCTTTGCCACCGCAGACGCCGTGATGGACGCCATTACCAACATTGACGGCGTGGAAACGGTGGGCGCCATGTCCGGCGGCAGCGACAGCACCAGCAGCATGCTGATGATGACCGGCACTGAGGGCACCACGGACAACACCAGCTTTACCTATTATGTTCTGCTGACTGACGAGGGCGCCAGCAACAGCAAGGCCATCCAGCAGCAGATCGCCGATGACACCGCTGACCTGAACTGCGAAGTGGACATCGGCACCAGCAGCATGGATATGAGCGCATTGTCCGGCAGCGGCGTGGAGGTGGACATCTACGGCCAGAACCTGGACAGCCTGACCACCGCCAGCCAGCAGGTGATGGACCTGCTGAACAGCGTGGACGGCATCGAGAATGTCTCCAACGGGCAGGAAACCGGCGATGAGGAGGTGCATATCGTCATTGATAAGGACAAAGCCATGCGCCTTGGCCTGACGGTGGCGCAGGTGTACCAGCAGATCGCCGCAAAGCTCAGTACCGATACCACCGCAACCACCCTGAAAGTGGGCCGCGATACCTATGATGTGACGATTGTGGATAAGACCGATACCCCGAACCTGGACGATCTGTTCCAGATGGAGTTCATCACAACGACCACCGACGATGACGGCAACACCGTGAACGAGACCCATACCCTGGGCGAGTTTGCCTCCCGCACCAACGGCAACGCCTATGCGACCATTGCGCACGAAAACGGCTCCCGCAAGATCAGCGTGACCAGCGATACCGCCGAAGGCTACAACACCACCCTGATCTCCCGTGATCTGAGCCCCCAGCTGGAAGCACTGGACCTGCCAGATGGCTGCACCGCTGAAATTGCCGGTGAAACCACCCAGGTGACCGAGATGATCCAGCAGATGGCCAAAATGATGGCCCTGGCACTGTTGTTTGTCTATTTTGTCATGGTGGCGCAGTTCCAAAGCCTGCTTTCCCCCTTCATTGTGCTGTTCACCATTCCGCTGGCCTTTACCGGCGGCATGATCGGCCTGATGATTGGCGGCGAACAGCTTTCGGTCATTTCGCTCATGGGCTTCCTTGTGCTGATGGGCGTGGTGGTCAACAACGGCATTGTGTTTGTGGATTACGCCAACCAGCTGCGCATTGGCGGGCTGGAGCGCACCGATGCCCTAGTGGCAACCGGCCGCACCCGTATGCGCCCTATCCTGATGACGACCCTGACCACCGTGCTTGCCATGGTAACGATGATCTTCAGCAAGGATGCCGGCAGCGAGATGGGCAAAGGCATGGCCATTGTTATTGTGGGCGGCCTTTCCTATGCAACGCTGATGACCCTGTTTATTGTGCCGGTGATGTATGACCTCTTCTACCGCAAGCCGCCGGTCAACATTGATGTGGGCGATGACGGCATGGATGACCTGCCCGATGATGCGGCCGAGTTTGCCGCAGAATTTGCCGCCCGCCGCGCAGCAGAGGGCAAGAACCAGCCGGAACCCGAAACACCGGATACCGCCGAACACCGCCACTTAAAGCTGCCCGGTAAACCCGATACCGAAAACGGGGAGGGGACGCCACAATGACACCAGATATCCGCAAAGAACGCGAAACCGCCCTGTACGAAGCCGCCTTGCGCCTGATTGCCAAGGGGGTAAACCCCGCCGCCATGAAGGTGCAGCAGATCGCGGACGAAGCCGGAATTGGCAAGGGCACCGTGTATGAATACTTTGCCTCCAAGGATGAGATCCTGCAGGGAATGGCCCTGTACTGCTTTGATACCGAGATTGCCCGCATTGCCGTATTGATGGAGCCATGCACCACCCTGCAAGAGCTGGAGGACGCCGTGATGGCCTACCTGCAGGATCTTTCCGGCAACCGGATGGGAACCTATCAGGTGATCGCTTCCAGTATTGGCGCACGGGAGAACCTCCGCGGTATGGACGAGTGCGTGCAAGCCCTGCGTGGGGTGCTGCACAGAACCATGGCAGCCCTGCGGCAAAAAGGGGAGATCAACCCCGCCCTGCCGGATGATTACTGTGATCTGGCTCTGCTTTCCGCTGCGGCGGGTGGGCTGATAGGGCTGTGCTATGTTTCCAAGCACCCGGGCGCGCTAACGCCCATACAAAACCTGCGCGTGTTGATCCACCGCGCACTGAACCCATAAACAAACAAAAATAAAGGCAATACCGCATAATTCTAAGTGCCGATACGGCGAGCGAGGTGCGGCA
>ERZ837910.1271-NODE-1271-length-36231-cov-7.846279_pt1 | contig 36231 bp, 32 predicted proteins | sample MGYA00519940_ERZ837910 | MGnify/ENA primary metagenome ERZ837910 (study PRJEB31850, sample SAMEA3708825) | human gut metagenome | biome: human gut; feature: human-associated habitat; material: faeces | place: China | collected 2014 ... | reverse complement strand
TCAGTGAAGCGGTGGACTATGATAAGTACTACCTTTATTCTCTCATTACCCATTCTACAGCCATAGAAGGTTCAACGTTGACCGAGTTTGATACGCAGCTTCTTTTTGACGAAGGAGTAACAGCAAAAGGGAAACCGTTTGTATATCATCTGATGAATGGAGACTTAAAGCAGGCGTACGAACTGGCTAAAGCTGAATCCGACCGTCTTGTACCGATAACTCCTGCTTTTTTGAAAACATTGAATGCAACGTTGATGCGTACCACAGGCAGTGTGATGGGTGGCTCTTTCGATTCTTCAAAAGGAGAATTTCGTCTATGTGGGGTTACGGCTGGTGTTGGCGGACATTCTTATATGAACTATCTGAAAGTTCCTGCTAAGATAGATGAACTTTGCGCCATTTTGCAAGAGAAGCAAAAGACCGTGGGAACATTTCGGGAACAGTATGAACTGAGTTTCAATGCCCACCTTAATTTAGTAACCATACATCCATGGGTGGATGGCAACGGCAGAACAGCTCGCTTGCTGATGAACTACATCCAATTCCTTTATAATCTCTTCCCAACTAAGATATTCAAAGAGGATAGGGATGGATATATCCTTGCTTTGCGGCAATCGCAGGAAGAGGATAACAATCTTCCTTTCTTGGCGTTTATGGCTGAGCAATTAAAAAAGTCCCTTTCTTTGGAGATTGAGCGATTTGACTCTTCACAGAAGAGAGGTTTTAATTTTTTGTTTTAGTAATTGTGGGAACATCTAAATACAATTATGCTTATAATGAAAATAAAATTGTTATAGACATTAGAAATGTATCTGCTGAGTATAGGATAAAGCATAGTTTTTATTGTATATCTTGTGGCACTGAAATGGTTGCTAAGCTTGGTCATAAAAACATTCACCATTTTGCACACAAAAGTGGGGATGAATTTTGTAGTAGTGAGACTTATTTGCATAAACTTGGTAAATTGTTGTTAAAAAGCAAGTTTGAAAAATCCTCAACATTTGAAGTAGAATATCTTCGCGATATAGAATGTCAAAAACAGTCGTCTTGCCCTTTTTATAGTTCAGAATGTATGGAACATAGTTATGAACTTTTTGACTTCAAGAAATACTATGATACTTGTGCAGAAGAACAATTTTTCAATAATTACAAGGCGGATTTACTGCTTTCTGATAGCACAGGAAAATATCAAGATGCAGTCTTTATAGAGATTCGTGTTACTCACGAATGTACCCAGGAAAAGCAATATTCAGGGCAGAGAATTATTGAAATTCAAATTAAATCTGATGATGATTTATACTCATTGATAACTGCTCCTATAAAAGAAAGCAAAAATATTAAGTTTATAGGATTTAACAGGATATCTAAAAATCAGAAAGTTTTTGGCAAAAAGGAATTTATTTAGATTTCAATTATTCCAAAGTGGAGCTGCTTATGTCTCTAATTTTGAAGAAATGCCAACTTGTGACGTTAAAAAGCAAAATACAAAATCTATTCTTGAATTAAATATTGATTATGGATATATTGGCGATGTAACTGTTTATGATTATGGACTTATAACTGCTATCAATATGGGATATGAGGTGAAAAATTGCAGACTTTGTAAATATCAAAAGTCTGGTTTTGAAACTTCTATGTCTTCAATCTTTTGCTGTTTGAGCAAAAAATATGGTACTCCTGCTTATCCAAAACAATCTGATGCAGGTAAATGCCAGTATTTTCGCTTGGACAATATGCGAATCAATGAAATAAATAAAGAGCTTCCTCACGTCCCTATTTCAATAGTTGAATGATATTATTTTACAAAATAAATTATCTATAAATTGTAATACGTATTATTTGTTTTGTCGATACAAATTTTTAACTTGACCAGCGTTCTCCAGTCCTATATAATTTTGGTTACAATATTTAATCGTGTATTCCTCTGCTATATAGGAAGCTCCATGAGGCATATTCTCATAATACAAAATTAGCTTGTGGTTTTGGTGAATTTCAAGTTCCCACTCATATTTTGCAATAGTGGGGCTGACAGTATTGAAAATATACCTCCAAAAAACATGTGAAGCCGTTTTATCATTATTAAGACATAAAATGGGATGTGCTCTTTATCTGTAAATTCATACCAATACCCAAGGATATTTTGCTGTAGATTATCAAAAATATTTTCTTTTTTAATATATATTGTCGTATCTCCATCTATTGACAACGAGAGTTGCTTTTCCGAGATGTTTGTAATGCGAATAGAATGATTTGACATATTCCCATTCCAATCATTAATAAAAATATAGTCCGAAGTAGTGCTCCAGTTCCCTTTATGTTCTTCATCTCCTTTCATCAAAGTATTCGTTTCTATATAATTGCCGGCAGAATTAAATATTAAAATTTGATTATATATATTAATGCCTTTAGCACCAATTATGGAGGCTATTTCCCCTGAATAAAAATGTCATTCTCCTATAAGGAGAGAATTGTAATTAGAACTATCTTCATTCTTTTCTTCTTTGATAACCTCTTCGGATAGATTAGGTGTATTTTCGGAACAAGAGAAAAGAGAAAAAAGTACTGCTATTATTCCGGGTAATAGATAAATTCTCATATTGGGTATATTGATAAATTAAATTTTTTACTCTTAACTACAAAAATAGTATTTTTAATGATTTTAAAATATTAATCTGTATTTTATAGACTAAAGCTTTGTCCTTTTTTAAATCGAGATATTTTTTCAAACCTTTTTTTTGAATTAGTGGAAGGCTGTATTTGCTTTATAACTGTTTATTTACTTTAGTCTGCAAATGCAAATAAATTGATAAAATTTGCTGTGTTAGATATGTATTTCGATATAAGATTAAAATTAAATTTATTTACTTAAAGAAAAAATCGTAACTTTGTTTTCTCATTCTGAGATAGGGTGTAATTATATCGTAACACAATTAGGAGTCGGTCCGAACGGAAATATGTTCTGAAACAGTTATTGTCTATGGCAGATCATGAAAAAACTTTGTCGGTGATTATTCCTTCGTATAATGAAGGGAAAACTATTTGTGACATATTGTGTCGGGTTTTAGAGGTGACGTTGCCGTTCGGTTTAAAAAAGGAAATAGTCATCGTTGATGACGGTTCTGAAGATGAAACAGTCCATTCTGTAAAAAATTTTATTCGAAATAATCCGGGAGCTCCGGTAAAATATGTCGTTCATGATATAAATCGGGGAAAAGGGATGGCTATCCGTACCGGGATAAAACATATTACCGGAGAGTATGTGATTATACAAGATGCCGATTTAGAGTATGACCCGCACGATTATTCTTTGCTGTTGCCTTATTTGCATTCCGGAGAATATTCGGTTGTGTACGGTTCTCGTTTCCTGAATAGGCAAAACCGGCATTCTTATCCGGCATTTTATTGGGGAGGCCGTTTGGTCTCGGTTATAGCAAGTTTATTGTACGGACAGGTCTTGACCGATGAGCCGACTTGTTATAAAATGTTCAGGTCGTCTTTGTTAAAATCGATACCTCTTGACTGTACCGGCTTTGAGTTTTGTCCGGAAATAACGGCTAAAGTTTTAAAAAAAGGATATAAGATAAAAGAAGTGGCAATAAGCTATACTCCTCGATCTGTGGAGGAGGGGAAAAAAATAAAATGGACAGATGGCATTGAGGCGATCTGGGTTTTGTTGAAATATCGGATAAGGTGATATTATGGGAAGTAAGGAAAGAACAGTAAAAAGCCCGAAAACGGAAATAAACGGAAAAGCCGTGAAACCGGCTTATTCCAGATGGTTGTTTAAGAATATCGTAGCAGTTGCGCTTACGTTGTTTTTATTGAAGGTCGTCATGGTTTTGCAGCCTACCTATAACTGGGTATGCTTTACGATGCTTCCTGAAAATATGGAAATTGTCAGGAAATATCCGAACCTTAATTATGACGGTAGAATGTCTATAAAGCTCGGAGCTAATTATATGTATCTGAAAAATACTCGGGAACATACACCGGAGAATGCGGTTATTTTATGGCCTTCTTCAGAAGCTTTTACAAAAGGGAAGAGCCCTTTTACGGTTGAGATATCGAATAAAATATATGCGCTTCGCTTCCTTTATCCCCGAAAACTGGTTATCCCTTTTGATTTCGGAAAAAGCCATTATGTCGATGAGATTACCCATGTCGCCATTGTAAACGGTGAAGGATTTGAATATGTCCCTTATGAAGTGGAAAAGTTCGAAAACGGTATTTTACCGGTTAAGAAACCTGAAAACAAATAAGCATTATGGTATCGTTTGGTATATTTCTTTCGTTCCTGACAGGATTTGTGACGGTCAATCTTATATCATTGAAGTTCAGTTTGATCGAGAAACTGGGACTCTCTTTCCCGATAGGCATAGCTTTGCAGACTTTGTTGATGCTGTTGATGGATGCCGTCGGTATTCCGCTTACAAGAGTCTCGATTTTAGTGGCGAGTGTCTTGTTCATCCTATCGCTTTCGTTTCCGCTGATTTTCCGTCGGAAAGAACTTGTTCAGGAGATTCGGAAACCGGTCTCTTTCGATTTCTCCGGTTTTAACCTGGTATGGCTGCTGTTTGTTATCCTCATTATCATTTTGGAATATATGAATTTCTCTCGGTGTGTCTATTTCCCTACTTATGACCGGGACAGCCTTTCGGGATTCGATACGATCGGGTACATCATTTCCCAAGAGCATACGTTAAAAGGCCTTTCCATATTTCAGGGAGATTATATGCCGTCTATACACCGACCGGGAAGTTATATTACCTATACTCCTATGGTTCAGCTCAGTTATGCCTATGTTTATTTATTGGGAGCACCCATGTCGAAGTTGATTCCGGGGTTGATGTATCTTTTCTTCCTGATTGCTTTTTATGCGGTCTTATGCCGGGTAGTTAACCGTACAGGCGCTGTAATAGCCACTTTCTTTATGTTGATAACTCCCGATATGCTCGGTTTCTCTTCGCTTTCGGGGACAAACGTCATACATGCCGTAACCGCTTCTTTGGGAGTCATATATCTTGCCGTCTGGTTTCGGTATCGTGAGCGGAAAGACCTGTATCTGGCCTCCCTTTTGCTGGCATTGAATATTTGGACACGTACCGAAGGAATCGTATTTATCGGTGCTGCACTTTGTGTTGTCGGTTACGACTCTTTCAGAAGAAAACAGTATAAAGACTTATTGCCGGTTTTGTTGTCATTGTCTCCCGCTTTGCTTTGGAGTCTGTTTATGAAACTGAACGGACTGTATGCCGAAGGTATAGCCATTGTCCGCCTTTTCTGGGATGGGGAGAAGGTCGAGACTATCTATAACTATATGAAAAATCTTTATGTCAATAATTATTATTACGGCTGGTCGTTTTCCGCTGCTCTTCTTTCGCTGCTTGTCAATATCCGGAATGTGATAAAGACACGTGATAACCTTCGTCTGTTATCTATGATTCTGTTGGCATCTCTGTTCTATGTGATTATTTTATATCAGATCGATTATAAATGGGATACGATAGAAAATGTTTTGGCTTATTCCGCCAAGCGTTTCCTTTTCTGCTTTGTCCCTTGCGTATGGTTCTTTACGGTGACGAATAAGATTGTAATGACCGGATTCGATAAGTTGGAAAAATATTTAGCGCTCAGATAGATGCTAAGTATTTATTGGGCAGGAACTTGTGTTTTTCCCTGTTCGGTTTCTAAAAATCTACGTATTTCGCTTTTGACGCGGAGAGTATAAGTGCTTTCTGCTTTTAAAGGTTGTTTCAATATCCGTTCGGCAATGGTGATTGCGGTCGTCGTGTCCCCTCTTTGTAATGAGTTTTGCCATAACAAATAGTTGGGAGTTATTTTCCCGGGAACCATAAAAGACGCTGTTTTCAAATATTCTTCTGCATAGTCGTATTGTTCAGAGAGCATATATGTTTTTCCTATATTGCAATAATTGCTGCATCCCGCCGGCAGTCTCGACAACTTTTTTATATCCGGATGTTTTTCCAGCCACATGCTGTAAATATTGTTGAATGATTCGCTATATTTTAGCTGTTCATAATGTCGGTCTGAAAATAAAATAGCTTCCGAACTGTTTCCCGTGAAAAATTTTTCGAGAGTTTTCGCTCCGTTATAATAAAATCTGATTTCCCGAATTGAAACGGAACAGACCAGAACCGATAGAATTAGCAGGCTTCCCGTTGTCAAGGCGGATACCGGTATTTTAAATACCTTTCGGCTCTCGATGCATCCCGAAAATATTCCGAAAAGGACAAATAGAGGGAAGACCGAATTCGGATAGGAAAACAACGAAAAGCATAAATAAGCGATTAATCCGGCTTTTAAAATCCGTTTTGTCCCGTTTTTCGATCGGGATAAAAATAGAGAGAGCAAAAAAACTCCGATTGCCGATAATCCCGGGATTCCGAGTTCTACCAATATATGTAGAGACTCATTGAAAGGGTAGACCGTATCATCGGCAGTTTGAGAAAAGCGCGAGTCGGGATGCGTTTCGAAATAGTGCGCTTGGTGCAGCATATAATCCTGTCCGAATGATGCGGTTCCGTATCCTGAGAACGGCTTATGACAGATCATTTCCGAACACACTCTCCAGATCAGGAGTCTGCCGTTTGCCGAGTTTTCCCGATAATTGAATATAAGGATGGATGACAATATCAATATTCCTCCGATTATCGGGATAATATGCGGATGCTTTTTCAGAAAAATCCGTATTGTTTGAAAGAAATAAAATGAGCAACCTGCTGCTGTTGCTACAAATGCCGCGCGCGAATCGGCAAAACAAAAAGCCGTTAGCATTGTTCCGGCGGCAATAATATATATGCTATGTATTATTTTGTTTTGCTTTCGGGTTTCATATATCCGGCACAGGCATATAACGATGCAGATAGCCAAAAATCCGCCTAATGGTCCGGGATTGCCGAATGATCCTGTAATCTCGAACCATTCGTTGTTACTCTTCATATATCCGGTTTTTTGGAATAAGACTATTGCCGATTGCATCGTTCCGCTGAGAATAAGTGTCTCCGGTATTATGTCTGCACATCGTATATTCCGCATCAGAAGATAGACCGCTAATATGGCACACCATTCTTCTACCGGAATAAAAATCAATCGGCCGTTTTTAATGGAGTTAAAAACAAGAATAAAGGAAAATAGTACGATTAATATATCGGCATAAGATATGTTTATAAATTTTTGTTTGGAAAAACCGGTTGACTTTGAAATTGCTGTTCCGGCATAAAGGATGCTGCAAAATAGCAGAGTACAAACTATAAGTAGTTCTTTTCCCAATAAAAGACTGTGACAGATATTCCAGAGTATAGGTAGAGAGACGATATATATGCTGAAAATCAGACCGGTTAATTTATCTGTATATTTCTTCGGTTCTGTAAATTCATCTACTCTTGTTCTATTTGTTTCTGTCATTGGGAAATCCGGTAAGTATTTGTAGTTATTTTAGCTGTCTCAATCCATATTTCTGTCTTGTTGCTTTGGGAACGTTTTCTCGAACCTGTTTTTGCGCATACTCGGCTGTCGTGATCAGTAGTAGGGCCGATAAAGTGATTAGTATCCGTTTCATACTCCTGTCGGTTATTTATATACTTTGAACTTCCGCGGAACATTCTTACTTGAATCTACGGGAAGTGGAGTCCCTTTTTTGAACCTGGGAACGAAGAACGGGACGACAGTGGTATATCCTTCTTTTTCTGCTTTTTCGACGTCAAATCCCCATCCATTCATAAATTCCATATCATAAGCTTTTCCATTATCTGCCCATACATTTACTTTTACTGTGTAGTCCCTTAAATATTTTTCTTTTAGAGGGTCATAAAAAAAGTTACCTGATAAAATAACCTTCCCCGGTCTTTTTTTATCCGGTAGTCTTTAGGTACAGCTCCATAAAGGATGACTTCGGGTTTTTTATAATCCCTGTAATATCCGGGGGCATATTTCAACACTGCTGCTTTAGCCGTTTCTATAAGGATGCTGTCCCGTTGATTTGGGGGCATCTTTTCGAACATGTTTTTTTGTGCATACCCGGCTGTCGTGATCAGTAGCAGGGCCGATAAAGTGATTAGTATCCGTTTCATTGTATTTTAATTAATTGGTTCTGTTTCAAATTCGCTATTGGGACGTCTTTCCAGACCATACGAATATATTTTCCCTTCGTCTATTTCATCCCCTCCGTAAGTATAGTAAGTATTATCTTTTTCGTTATATGTTCCGATACAATCATAAACGAAACCGGGTAGTTCAGCTTTTGCGATAGAATCTTTATCAATTGGGGACGGGCCTACAGATCTGACATCGTCTTCCCCGGCATATTTCATCGGCGGATGTGTATGAAACCATGCAACTCCGAATTTCCCGCCCAATCGGAAATCGTTTCTATGATCATCAGTCATTTTAGACTTTACTGTTACGATCGGAGATGTCGGAGGAGTTACTTCTCCCGGAATATCTTCGTAGGTATATCCTTCTTTCCCTTTGTCCCAAGTTTCAAGATAAACAGTACAGCCGTATTCCCGACACGAGGTTTCGGAATAGTCGTCTAAGGTTTTTTGCCATAACTCATCGAAATGTCCCCGGGCTTCTTGCAGTATCTCATCCCTCGACGGAAAGATATGCTCTACCTGTATGATATTGCTGTAGAAAGGCTGATAATCGATATAGGCGTATGCCCGCAGATCGAATTTTCCGGGAAAGCGAGCTTTTACCGTTTCGTTTTCAAGACCTTTCCATTGGTTTTTCCCCTGCATGGACATTTCGTAATAAAATATTCCGGGATTTTTGTTTGCAGGAGAAACACTTACCGATAGCGTATATTTATCGAGAAGAGTATAAGTTTTGCTTCCCGACACATTCAGACGAATAATTACCGGGTCGGTATCTTCATCCGGATCGGTAGGATTTTCTCCGCTGCCACCCCCACCGCCGCCCCCACCGCTACCGGGACTGGGATCAGGTTCAGGAATTTCCGGGATCTCCGGATCCGTTCCGGGTTCAGGTTCAGGCTCAGGATCGGGCCTGTGTCCCGGTACTTCAATATCCGGCAAACTGTGGCTGTTCCATATAATTGTACCGTGGCCACCTCCGATATACTCCCCTCCCCTTGCAGCCGTAGCCTTCGGCATCCGATAGACCACGCCGTCTTCGACGAACGAACGCATTATCCGGTGGTTCTCCTCAAACGTATTCTCATTATTGTAGACCGAAGCCGCTTTCACGGCCTTTCCGTCCCTCAAGACGTTTATTCTCACCGTGCTGTTATCTTTAAGATACGAGTATAGAACGATACCGCAGAAATCGTTTTCGCAATTCGCAAAACGCAGGGCGACATCGTTTTTGTGCTTATTGTAATACTGCTTTGTCGGAATCAGGTTTATAATAAAGCATCCGGTCAACCGGCTTCGTTTATCATAAACGACCAGCAGTTTCTGAAAAATGTCGGTAGCATACCTTTCTGTCTCACCTTTTTTAGATGGCTCTTTGGAGACGAAAGTTCCCCGATATAAGAATTGCGCGCTGATGGGCACATCGACACATTCGATAAGAGAATCCGCCGATTCGTTCGCTTTATCCCAAATAGGAGTGAAGTCGCCCGGGCACAGTCCGGGTTTCTCGACACGTGATTTTTTCAGAACAAGAGAATCTGAAGAAACGAATTGCTCGAATATCTCTCGGGCTTTCCGGATGGTAAGGGAGGAATTGGGAATACCCTCGCTCTGTTCTTGCGGGAAAAAGAGGTCGTCTTTGCAGGCGAGAAATATGATCGGAATAATTAACCCTACAAGAGAGAATACGATGCATCTATTTTTCATGGCAACGGGAGATATAAGGTTATAAATAATATTGTGTTTCGATAATAAAATTTGGTTATCGTATGATCTGAATCATTTGTTAAATAAGGTCGATTCAGTATCAATTCATCGATAAAAATAGAGATTATTTATTAAATATCAAAATTTATGACCTAAAAATATTTGATATTATAAATTTATTGTGAATAAATTTTTTCGGAGCATTATTTTTATTATATTTGTATTATATAATATTATAATATTAAGGTGGAGTATCGGCAATCGGCACATAGTGTTATAGATAGGTTCATGAAAATAGTTTGTCTTTTTTCAGGGCTTGCCGTTATCGTATGCACCGGCTGTAATCGGGAAAAGGAACGAAATCTCGAGATATTGGAAAAGGCCGTTTACGAACATTACGGCCATAAGGCTGAAGATAGTCTGAAACTTGTTGCGGCAAAATTCTTGATCGAGAATATGCCGGGACATTTTTCGGTTCGGGATGAGGATTATTTGGGGCAAGTCGCATCGATTGCACAGACAAAGGGCATTTCTTATCCGGACAAAAAGGCTTTGGAGATGTTTGCCTCTTATTACGGAGAGGGAGCGGAGCGGCTTTCGGATGCGGATGCCGTTTCTCCCGCTTTCCTGATCCGGCATATCGACCGGGCTTTTGAACAGCGGGCAAAGTTCCCTTGGTTGCGGGATATCGATGACGAAACTTTTTTTGAGTATTTATTGCCGTATCGGTTTTTGAACGAACCGTTGGATTATTGGAGGGATTCTCTGACGATAGCTCCGCAGGCTTTTTCGGACATGATATCGTGCGATAATTTGAAATATGACCCGGCTGCAGTCGCTTCGCATGTATATACCGATCGGGAATCGGGCGATATGGGAGGATATGCGTATGTGCGACATTTACCGGGGGTGACTGCGGATAAGGGTTGTTACTTTTTTGCCGCTGCCAATTTGTTGCGTTATCGGGCATCGGGGATACCATCGGCGATCGACTTCATTCCTGCGTATGCCAACCGGAACGGAGGACATTGCTGGGTATCGGTAATTTCGTCTGACGGGAGATTCGGAAAGTCGGAGATAGACCCGGGCAGGCGTGCTCCTAAGATTTATCGGTATATGTATTCGAGAGCGAACCGTTATGCAGATTACCGTACGAGAGAATATCTTCCCGAGATGTTCGGCAATCCTTTTATTAAGGACGTGACAGATTGTTATCTGAATACGCGGGATGTGACGGTTCCCATTTCGAGAATGTCGGGAGGCAAACTTCCGAATCTCTGTTTCCTTGCGGTTTTTAATGCGGGGCAATGGATACCGGTTGCCGTGGCGGAGAGAAAGATGAAACGAGCGACTTTCGATCGTATGGCAGTCGGGAATGTCTATCTTCCGGTATATTATTGGCGACGAGAACTGAAGGTTTTCAACTATCCGTTTATAGTGAACGAAAAAGATGGTATGGTTTATCTGATTCCCGATCATTCCCGTACCCGGAAAATCAGGATCTCCCGAAAATATCCCTACAACGAAAAGTTGAACGGTTATTGTAAATCGCTCGAAGGGATGGAAATCTGGGGATCGGATGAGCGATCTTTCGATCGAGCCCGGCGATTATGCGTGTTGAAGAAGGGCAGCGGGGATGCGATATTCGATAATAGCGTGAGTTTGTCCGGTAAGTTCCGTTATCTGAAATTGTTGAGCCGCAAACCTGTTGCCGATTTGTCCGAGATTGTTGTATATGATGAAAAAGGACATGCGGTCGGTTGCGTGCCGACAGACTCTTGTTTTAAAAAAAGTACCGATCGTGACCCGTTGACGTATGTCCGCTATGTAAGAGATAATAAGAAAGAAATGGTAATCGATCTGAAAAGTCTTGTCGGGATAACCCGGATCGTATGTGTGCCTCGAAATGACGGAAATTCGGTTTTCCCGGGCTCTGTCTATGAACTGTTTTATTATGGTATGGACGGATGGGAATCGTTGGGGATAAAACGGGCTGAGGATTATAATGTGGAATATGAAGATGTGCCTGCCGGGGCGTTGTATTGGCTGAAGTGTCTTACCGGAGGTGTTGAAGAGAGAATATTTACGTTTACCGATAAAGACGGAATACGTTTTTTTTGAGGACAGAATTAGATAGGCTCTTATACGGATTCTTAAACGAGTTATGAAATAAAAAATATGTTTTTGTGTAACATTTAAATCGGATTTGCCATGAAAAAGTTTATGATTATTGCCTGTTTGGTGTTGATTGCTTGTTTCGTTTGGGGTATTGATTTGACGAATGATTCGGGAAAACAGGTCGGGATCGATACCGGTACAGAAGAGGTTGAAGATGCTTCCGAACCGGAGAGTATCGGAATAAATAAAAATTCCGAGTCAGCGGTGCGGTATAATCCGGGACGGCAAAACCGCTCGGTCAGGAATTATCCGGAGGGGCGCAGATATACAACAAACCATGTTTGGGTACAACCCGAAGGCGATTATTGTTGGGTCGGGATAACCGATTATCTCCAAGAACGTTTGGGAGATATCGTATATGTCTCTGTCGATGAAGTCGGTGATGAATTTGTTAAGGGCGATGTATTTGCCACTATAGAATCGATTAGCGAGGTTTGTGATTTGTATATGCCTCTTTCGGGCACGATCTTAGGCGTGAATAATGTTTTGGAAGACTCTCCGGGTATGTTGAATTCCAATGCTCATGAATATCCGATTATTATGCTGAAACCGGATGATAGTCTGGAATTCGAAGAATTATTACCCGCCAACGAATATTCTGATTTTATTGATAGTTGGTAAATCGTTGTTCCATTTTTTTTGAGAGGTGTATCATATGTTTGAGTTATGACAGACGGATGAGAACCGTTTTTCTCTCGGAGTTTCAGTTTTATTTCAGGATTATCTTTTATCTTTGAATTGCAGGTTGTTTTTAGTTTATCGAAAAAGGACAGAGACGATCCGAGAATAAATCGGATGCGATTCTTTATTTTAAAACAGTAGGAAATGAAAATTCTGATTGTCGAAGATGAACCTTCTTTGAGAGAGTTGATGCAGAGAACACTGGAGAAAGAGCGTTATGTTGTCGAGGTTGCCGCAACTTACGGTCAGGCTTTGCAAAAGATCGAAGATTACAGTTATGACTGCATTTTACTGGATATTATGCTGCCGGACGGTAGCGGTTTAGATTTGCTCGACCGTTTTAAAGCGTTACGAAAGCAGGGGAATGTCATTATTATATCGGCAAAAGATTCGATAGAGGATAAGGTGTCGGGTCTTGATTTAGGTGCGGATGATTATCTGGCGAAACCTTTTCATCTGGCGGAACTGTCTGCACGAATAAAAAGTGTGATGCGCCGTAATCGCGGGAATGGAGAAAATACGATCAAGTTGGGAAATGTGGTCGTGTCGCCCGATAAATTTCAAGTATCGGTAAATGGCGCTGATGTGCCTCTGCTTCGTAAAGAATACGATATATTGTATTATTTTATTCTTCGTCCCGGTCATTTGGTCGATAAATCGGTATTGGCGGAAGCCGTATGGGGCGATCATATCGATCAGGCGGATAATTTCGACTTCATATATGCGCAGATGAAAAACCTGAGGAAAAAGCTGAGAGATGCGGGAGCTGAAATTGAAATAAAATCGGTGTACGGATTCGGTTATAAACTTGTCGTTGCCGGATACCGGTTATAGTGGAATGAAGCTTATATATCAGATCATATTGCGGGTTTCGGTCGCCTTGGTGATTTTACTGACGGCTTGGGCGGCCTTTTTTTATTTTGCATTGCAGACGGAGATTAACGATGAGGTGGATGATGCGCTCGAGAACTATTCCGATATGATTATTATGCAGGTACTGGCAGGAGAGAAGACACTTTCATCAGGTGACGGGTCGAATAACAGTTATCAGATCAGAGAAGTAACCCGGGAATATGCCGAAAGCCGTTCGGCTATCAGCTATACGGATGCGAAAATTTACATTCCCCGTTTGCAAGATACCGAACCGGCAAGAATCTTGAAAACCATATTTCAAAATGACTCGGGTGTTTATTTTGAGCTGACTGTAGCGACACCTTCTTTTGAGAAAGAAGACTTGCGTAATTCTATTCTGAACTGGATCATCGTGCTATATGTTACTTTATTGTTGATTATTATCGGGATAAACACATGGGTTTTTTACCGGAGTATGCGTCCGCTTTATACATTATTGCATTGGCTGGATGATTATACTGTCGGGGGAGAAAACAAACTTTTGAAAAATGATACGAAGATATCGGAGTTTAAAAAATTGAATGATGCGGCGATTCGTTATGCGAGAAGAACCGAACAGCTCTTCGATCAGCAAAAGCAGTTTATCGGGAATGCTTCTCACGAGATACAGACCCCGTTGGCGGTTTGCCAAAACCGTCTCGAATGGCTGACGGACAATACCGAGCTTACGGAGGAACAATTGGTCGAAATCTTGAAAACCCGGCAGACGATCGAGTATATAGTCCGCCTCAATAAATCTCTTTTGTTCCTTTCTAAAATAGATAGCGGACAGTTTACCGATAATGTTTCTGTAAATATGAACGAATTATTGGAGCGGCAACTGGATTTGTACAAAGATATATATAGCTACCGGAACATAAAGGTGGAATTGGAAAAGCGCTCTCAGTTGATTGTTGATATGAATGAGTCATTAGCGACGGCACTTGTCACGAATTTATTGAAGAATGCCTATGTCCACAATTCGGACAATGGTTATATTCGTATCATAACGGACGCTTCGGGAATTATGTTTTGTAACGGTGCAGATTCCGGAGCTTTAGACGGAGAGCGTATTTTTGACCGTTTTTATCAAGGTTCTAAGAAGAAAGGATCGACCGGTTTGGGTTTGGCTATTGTTAAAGCTATAGGACAATATTATGGAATAGAGGTCGATTATCGGTATGTCGGGGGAGAGCATCGTTTTATCCTTTCATGGAATAAACTGCCTTAGAACCTGTTCAAATTTTGTTCGGGTCGGTGGTTTGGATAATTTCTTTCGGTTTGTTTTACTGTCTCTATTTCAAGTTCATTTCAGATTTGTGTTTCATTTTTGTCACATAGGTCATTCTTAACGGTTGTATGACAGTTGAGTTAAAGGTCTTTTTATAAACGAAAAAAAGAGATTATGAAAAAATTATTTGTTCTGTTTATCTGTTTGTTTACCCTTAGTACTGCGACTTATGCGAGAGAAGATCGTCCTATTCGTGTGGATCAGCTACCTGCTAAAGCCCAGCAATTTATCAAAAAATATTTTCCCGATCTGAAAGTTGCATTGGCAAAAGTGGATAAGAGTTGGTTCGATCAGGAATATGAAGTGATTTTCGTGAATGGCAATAAAGTCGAATTTCGTAAATATGGCGATCTGAAAGAGGTGGATTGTAAATACAGTATGGTTCCTGCCGGTATTGTTCCTGTTCCGATTGTTGAATATTTAAAGGAAAATCATCCGGATATACCGGTTATTAAGTTTGAACAAGATACGAAAGAGTATGAAGTGAAGTTGAAAGGTGGTATAGAGTTGACATTTGACAAGCAGTTTCGTCTGATAGATTATGATGATTGATCTTTGCAGAAGATTATAAGAGTGCGCCCGGAAGCAATTCATCTTTCCGGGCGCATTTTTGTAAAGTTACATTGAGATACGGGGGAATACGTATTTATCGGATAATGATGTAAAAGTAAGTCGGACAGGAAAATTATTCTGCTGGATATCCGGATAAAGCCTCGCCAAGTCTATTTGTTTTAATAACCGGAGACTTTCGGCATCTAATGCATATATTTTGTTTTCTTCAGGATTAGATAAAGATACCGTCCAGTCGAAAATGTTTCCGAAAATAGAAATTTCATCTTTCTGCGGGTTGAAGTGAGGAATACCGCTTTTTTTGAGTTCGTAAGTTTTGGTATATAAAACATACAAATCATTTTTGTCATCGGTCAGGAAAGCATGGTATTTCCGATTTTTAAACTCTGTCGGGAAAATATATTTTATTTTCAATCCGTTCGGAATTTCTATTTTCCTGAAATACGGGCGTCCTTTTACCTGTTTCAAATGATATAAAGATCCTGTCCGGTCTGTAATGAGATAACCTTCGTCATAATCTTTTCGGGCAGTCGTATTTCCGGCTATGATATTCGCCGGGAAACAAAATCCTTTTTTCTTCATGGCATCTGTGTAAATGCGGCTTTTCTTTTCGTCGATACTGTTTGTTTTTATATCTATGAACTCGATACCGTTGTTGTTTATCCTGAAAACATCATCCGGCATTTTCAGATCGACTCTGCCGGACATCGATTCCAAAAGAGGATAAAGTCCCGGTTTTTTACAATTCACGTCAGACGGCTGATGGCGGAAGATGAAATTTTCCGTTTGTGCGATTTTCGGAGACAAGGCGACACCGTTTATTTCCTCCGGGAATCTTTCGTCCGCGATTAATTGCCGGTAGTAGAACATCGGCAATATGCTGTCGAATTCCGATTCGGTATAGTATTTCCCTTTCAGATCTTTTCTTTCCGTTCCTTTTCCGTTATTTTCCAAAATGGCGAAATCGTTTATTACCGTACTGTATAAAATAAACGGATTTTTTTGAGGTTTTGAAAAAATGAAGCCGTATCCCCACGGAATCAACCAGAATAATAATAGAATTATGGTTATATATAGGAGTATTTTACTGAAACGTATCATGATTTTTAGTTTTATATTAGTATCTTAATATTAATCCTGTTTTCCTGCTCTGAATCGTGATACCGATAATAAGCTGAAGAATAGAGTCAGTATTGTAAATAGAATGAGTATAGGTAAAAAACAGTTATAAGATTCGGGAACAGAAGATAAAAAGAAGATGCGGAGTATTGCTGCGGAAATAAGAATATTGAGTATTCTGCGTTTCCATGTGGGCTCGAGGCATATCCATGCGGTTAATAGATATCCGGTAATTCCGGCTGTAAACCAAGGAATCGCGGTCAGCAATATTCTGGATGTCAGTTCTGTTGCAAAGAACTTCTGCAAATAAAGCCATAACAGCAAAAAGTCGGATGCAAATCCGATAAGCAGCAAAATGATTCCGAAAGATAACATGATCGAGATTGTCTTGTATTGCGATACTGGCAGATGCAATGTTAGTTTCAGCCGGTTCTGCTGCATCTCAGGAACAAATTGTACCCATGCCAAAAATATCCCGATCAACAATGGTAAATAAGTCAACAAGTCGATAAAAACTACGTCTTTCCCGAGCATTACCTCCCATAGATGAGGTGCGCCTTTCATCGTTATTGCCCGGTTGATTTTAAGTATGCAGTATCCGGTCATACCCCATGACACGAGTATTGCCAAGAAGTAATAGTATCGGGTTTTGATCCATTCTTTATAACATAATGCTTTTTCCATTCTGAGAAGAGTCTTTAATGTATTAATATTTTCCGGTGAGACCGATAAATGCGTCTTCCAGATTGACTGATTCGGCTTTTAGTCCGGAAAAGGGAACTCCAAGAGACTTGAGTTTCTCTTCTGCCTCTTTTTCCGAAAAGAAAGAAAAGGTTTCTACATGATTTCGTATTTTCGAAGGATAGTAGAATCCTGAATATCCGTTTGGTTCATATCGGTCGGGTACGGTAAACTCATACCGTTTTACAGAGCCTAAAAGCTCTTTTACCGGTTGTTGGATCATTATGTGTCCGTAATCCATGATAATACAATCGTCGATAAGGCGTTCCATATCCTGAATGATATGAGAAGTGAGAAAAACCGTCTTTTGCTCTGCACGGGCATATTCACGCAAATAATCGACAAAAAGCCTTCGGTAACCGGGATCAAGACCTAACGAAAAATCATCCAAAATCAACAATTCGGGATCTTGGGCGAGAATAAGTCCGAGAGCTATTTGAGATCTTTGTCCGCAAGACATGCGGCTGATGCGTTGAGTCGGGGTGATTTTTAATTTTCCGACCAGTTCGTAAAAAGCCTCTTTTTTCCATTTCGGATAAAAAGAGGCATAGAATTTCTCGATTTGCCGGATATTCATGAACGAGTATTGGATATGACCTTCTATCAGTAAGCCTATATTACGACGTAATGACGGTTCCATGTTTTGTACATCCCGCCCGAAGATAAGGCATTCTCCCGATTTAGGCTTCAAATAGCCGTTCAAGATATTGATCGTTGTTGTCTTTCCCGTTCCGTTTTTTCCTAAAAGCCCTAAAATGCGGCCCTTCGGGACATTGAAACTCAAATCTTTATAAATAAGCCTTTTCCCATAATAATGAGTCAGGTTTTTACATGATATGACGTTTTCCATTATTCTTATTCTAAGATCTTATAAGACTCTGCTTCTACAAAATAAAAAGAGAGATAATCTTTTCCGGTTTTCGCTTTGCGTTCCGCTATTTTTTTTCTGAAGTCTGCAATCCGTTCTTCTGTCGTGTTTCCGGTTTCTCCCCGAGCTTTTTTCTCGGTGCTGCATCCGGCTTCTCCTGTTCCATGCTTCTCTTCGGTTTTCGCTTTGGCTTGTTCTTCCCATTGTACCAAATAGTTTTCATCGATCCGCTGTTCTTTTAATATACCGTTTACTTCGACAATACTGTTTACGCAATCGGGGCTGAATTGTCCTAATTCACCTGCTTCGATACGTATCGTCTGCGTATCGTCACTTCCCATCAAGAATATTTTTTTAGCACCGTGTTTGCAAGTGTGTGTGCAAATACCTTGTACCGTTATATTTTTTTCAGCCAGCGAATCAGCGTTTGCGAGAAGAGAATCGACTTCCATTCCGGTAGATACGATTGCTTGCTCTTCTGCCGTATTCTGAGATTGTTGTTTTGTGTTGTTTCCGCAACTGACGCTCCCTATGCATAATAATAAAGAAGCGATGTAAGTCATTGTCTTATTCATAATAATTTTTTTTATAATAAAAGCACCCATTTCCTGCGCTAACAGGTTCATGGATGCTTTTTAATAGTTAATATACAACCACTTTAGTCTTGTTCACGATATAAATTCCTTTTGGCATCGAAATCGCATGTTTACCTGTCGATACGGTCATGCTTTTCACGATTTGTCCGTAAGTATTCAGAATTTGTATTTCAGAAGATTCTCCGGCTTCTACAAATATCTGATTTTTTCCGCTGTACACTTTGACGCTTTGCTCTTTGGCTGTTTCCGAAGAAATCAATCCGGTAGTTTGTCCCAGTTCCGGAATTTCGAAAGAAGTAAGAATCGTGATCCATGATCCGGCATCTTTTCGGCTTTCTATTGTATAAGCACCATCTAAAATAGTGTTAGCAGATTTTGCGTTACTGCGGGCGAGGGTCAGAAGTTGTCCTTCGTCGAACAGGCATCCCCATGCGGTAGTTGATCCGCCTTTTACCAAACTATATTCATTCTCTATCTCCCATGTAGAAGTATTATAGGTTATAAGATAAGCATTTCCTAAAGCATAACCGTATGTGTAGATTTTTCCGTTTTCATCTTCGAATGCGCCATAATATCCTCCGATCGAGTTCTCACCGATAGCTCCGCCTAACCAAGTCCCGTCAGTTGCGCTGCATTTGATAAGGAAACCAGTCTGCATAGTGGATGATCCTTCGATCAGCGCTTCGGTTTTGTCTGTCCCGAAACCTCCGACAACGTGTCCCATCAGATATAAATTCCCGTTTTGCAATTCCATTTTTTTGTTTTGGGTAGTATGTTTTCCGTTGCTCGCACCGAAAGCGGGAAAATGTTTTACCCATGCGACGGTCATATCGGTATTAACAGCTCCTACGAGTATATCATCGAATTTTGTCGGCTGTATTGTGGTGTTTCCTAATTTTATTTCAGAATCTTCTGTCGATGCGCCTTTTACCATACCCAAGAAATAAATTTTTCCATCGGCATACGTGATATTGTTGATGCTTTCTCTTGCAGCAGTTCCGGTAGTAGTTATATGTCCCAGATAATTTCCTGCTTCATCTAATTTTACTAAAAACAGGTCTCCGACACTCGATTGGGGATCTCCTGTCCAGCCTTCGGTATTGTGAGGTGTCAATATAACTTTTTCTCCTCCTTTTTTAACGAAAGTCATTTCTTTCCGATAATTTCCGGCAATATACAGATTTCCTTCATTGTCTTCGGCTGCACCATAGAAATAGAATCCTTGCGGAGTATAGTTTTTGTAGGTACTCGATGTCGTTCCCGGTACAGGAGAATAATCTACATTGATCAGTTTAGTCCATTCAACGTTTCCCTCTGTACTGATTTTTACTAAAATTCCTTGATATACCCAGTATCCCGGATATTCCCAAATGACATCTGTCGTTTTACCCGATGCATCGACCAAAGACAATAATTTCCCGTTTTTTGCAGCATCGTAGTTGGTATGATAAAATTTCAGAGCAAGGAATGCTCCTCCGTCGGTAGTTGGGGTGTAAGCACAGTCAGAAAGAGAGGCTCCGCCCCAGCAGCTATATACAGACCAGACAAGATCTCCGTTTTTTTCTAATTTTTGGAATACGATGTTTGAGTTTCCGGAGGAGCTGCTTCCGTCGTAGGGAGCTCCGTGTCCGATTATAGCTTCACCATAAGAAAGAGAATCTGCAGCTCCGGAGGACCCGAAACCGGCAAATGCGAAGACTTTATCGTCTGCACTTTTTGCAAGAGAATGTGCACTTGTTCCCATAGGAGAAACAAATGTTTTTGCCCATTGAAAATCGATGTCGCTCGCATAGGCAGTCAATCCACATAAAATCGAAACAAATAGTAAAATCTTTTTCATTATCACTTAGTTTTAGATATATTTTATTGCACGGCAAAAATATGTACCGAAGAAAAATTGTGAAATCACTTGATTTAGGTATTTTATAAAGTATTAATCAGTATTTGTAGGTATTGTATGATGATAATATCCACTCTATTTTCGCATCGCATTAATATAGGTATCTCCGGGGATGAATTTGAAGAAAATAATTCTGATTTTTTTTGTGACGTTTTTGTATTTCCCTTTTGTCCGGGCTGTCCCGGATAAAGTAATTTTCAGTGGTTGTGTAAGAGATACGCTCACGAAGGAGTTACTTGAGTTCGCTACGATACAATTAAAAGGGAAAAATACATTTTCCGTGTTGTCTGACAAGAACGGAAATTTTAAATTTTCTTCTGTCTTGCCCGGGGAGTATGTTTTGCAGGTGTCTTATTTGGGATATGTGTCGTGGCAGAAAAAGATCGAACTGAAGAGCGACCTTTTTTTACAGATAAATATGACTGCCCGGTCTAATAAGTTGAAGGAGGTTGTGATAACTGCTGCCGAGTCACCGGGGATCGTTAGTTCGTCGAAAATCGATAGAGCTGCAATGGCGCATTTGCAACCTACGAGTTTTGCAGATTTGTTGGAACTTTTGCCGGGAAATATATCCCAGACCCCCAATATGGGAGTAGCCAATACGATAACGTTACGTGAAACGGGTACGTTGAATGCTTCAGGAGAAAAAAGCGACAATCCCGATTATTCTATCTCCTCTTTGGGTACTTTATTCCTTGTCGATGGAGCTCCGATTAACGGTGATGCCAGTATGCAGTATATTCCTTCGGGCTCTGACTCGAGTTCTCCCGAGTATAAAAGAAATATAACGAATAAAGGTGTGGATATGCGTTCCATATCTACCGATGATATAGAAAGCGTGGAGATCGTTCGTGGAATTCCTTCTGCGGAATATGGAAATCTTACCAGCGGTTTGGTGAATATTAAGCGGATAAGGAAATCGACTCCGTTTACCGCTCGTTTTAAGGCAGATGAATACAGTAAGCTTTTTTCTGTCGGTAAGGGATTTGCCGTTCCGGGACAAGATCTGATTTTGAATATAGACGGGGGATATCTCGATTCGAAAGTAGATCCGCGAAATAATCTCGAGAATTATAAACGTATCAATGCTTCGGTGCGCTCGACGTGGAATCTTAAAAAAGAGATGTGGAATATGGGATGGAACTCCGGTGTCGATTATACCGGTTCGTTTGATAATGTAAAAACTGATCCCGATCTGTCATATCAGAAAATAGATAAATATAAATCTACGTATAACCGGACGGCTTTTACGAATAATTTTTCGTGGACTTTCCCTAAGGTAGATTTGATAAAATCTATAGAGCTCAACTCTTCTGTAAGTATTCAGTCGGACAGGTTGAAGAGGACGAAACTGATGTCTCCTCAACGTGCGACGGTAGCTCCGACCAGTATGGAAGAGGGGGTACATGACGGAACTTATCTTTTGGGACAATATGTTGCCGATTATTTAAGTGAGGGCAAACCGTTGAATGCGTTTTTGAAAATGAAGGGAGAATTGGAATTTTTTTTAGGTAAGGTTAAAAATAGTATGAAAGCCGGAGGGGAATGGAACTATTCGAAGAACAGAGGCCGGGGGCAAGTATATGATATAAGCCACCCGATCGTAACAAGCGGATGGACTACACGACCGAGGGCTTATAAGGATATACCTGCATTGCAAAACCTCTCTTTCTTTCTGGAAGATAATATTACCGCTCGTATGGGTAAACATAAATGGGAGACGTTGGCCGGTGTCCGTTCGATCTCTTTGGTCGGTATGAGTCCGGCATATTTGCTACAAGGGAAAATTTATCTTGATCCGCGTATTAACTCTCGATGGAGCTTTCCAGCTATCCGATTGGGGAGTCATAATTTGAATATAGATATATCAGGGGGGTATGGATTGACGACAAAAATGCCGACCATAGATTATTTGTATCCTAACAAATGGTATAACGATATTATTCAGTTAAATTATTATGATGTTAATAAACCGTTGGAATATAGTCGAATTAATGTACGTACTTATATCAAGGATATCACGAATTACCGGTTAGAACCTTCGAGGAATCGGAAATGGGAAGTAAGAAGTGATATATCTTATAACGGTAATCGCCTGTCTGTGACATATTTTAGAGAAAGATTGACATCCGGATTTCGTTACTCTTCTTATTATATGCCTTTTGAGTATCGTAAATATGATGCATCTTCTATTGATGCAGGATCTTTACAAGGCCCTCCCGCATTGGAGGATATTTCTTATACGGATACCCGGAAACTGGATGGATATATGCAAGCGGCGAATGGCAGTCGGTTAGAAAAAGAAGGGGTGGAATTTCAATTTACATCTCAGCGTATCAGGCCGTTGAGAACATCTGTGATTATTAACGGGGCCTGGTTCAAATCTACTTATACGAATAGTCAGCCTATGTTTGAAACGGTTTCGGAAGTAGTGGATAACCGTCCGATTCAAGAAGAATATGTCGGATTGTATGATTGGAATAGCGGGAGAATAAATCAACAATTCAATACCAATTTTATGTTGGATACGCAAATCCCGGAATGGGGACTTATTTTCTCGACATCGGTACAGTGCATGTGGTTTGTCTCTACGCAAAGAATGTATCAGAACGGGGTACCGGTAAGTTATCTTGATGTGAATGACGGGCTTTTACATCCTTATACGCAGGAGTCTGCAGAAGATATGAAGTTGCAGTTTTTGGTGAAGACGTACAATGCCGATTCGTTTAAGAAACAAACTGTTCCGATGGCTATGTATGTCAATTTTAAAGCAACGAAACAGATCGGTAAATATCTGAAACTTGCTTTATTCGCTAACCGTATTTTGGATTATCTTCCGGATTATACCTCTAACGGATTGCGGATAAGAAGAAATGTAAATCCTTATTTCGGTATGGAATTGAATTTTAGTTTGTAATATATCAAATTATAATAAGAACAATGAGATCCAAGTTATTTTTTCTGGTTATTTTTTTTATTCTTTTTGTCAGTTGTGAGGAGAAAAGCGATATTCCGCATACAACGGTGGATATATTGATTGAGTATCCATCCGATTTAGAAGAACTGTCTGTGCAGTATGAGACAGTGAAATTCAAGAATATATCTTCCGGAATGGAAACCGAGTATTCCAATTCTAAACAGTTTTCGCTACCTGAGGGATTGTATGACTGTAGTTATGAAGCAAGTGTCACTTATTTGAAAAATGGGGAAATGACAGAAGGAAAATTAAGGGGTTATCAGGCTTCTTTAAAAGTACTCGGGACAGATGTGAAGGTTACGTTAGAGTCCTATTTGTTAGAAGATAAAAACGACTTCATTATTGAAGAAATCTTTTTTACCGGAACGTTGCAACCTTCTGGAAAACAGTATAATGGCGATCAATATGTCAAAATCTATAACAATACCGATCATGTCTTGTATGCTGACGGTGTGTCTTTTATGGAATCTAAGTTTATAACGGTTACCAAATATGACTATACACCGGATATTATGAAAGAGGCAATGACGGTACATGCCATTTATACGATACCCGGGAATGGGACAGACCATCCTGTACAGCCGGGGGAGTCTTTGATAATTTGTGATACCGGTATGGATCATCGGGTTGCCAATCCGAATTCATTTGACTTGAGTCGTGCAGATTTCGAATGGTATGATGAATCTTCTGTTCCTGCGCATATGGATATCGACAGCCCGACAGTTCCGAATTTGGATAAATACTATTGTTATACACTTAGTTTCTGGATTCTACATAATCGGGGGTTCAGGGCTTTTGCTTTAGCTCGTATTCTGGAAAAGAAAGAAGACTTTTTAAAGGATTATCTTTATACTTATAAGTATGTCATGGTATTGCCTGCCGGGACTTTCCCTATGGAACAAACAGCCTATAAAGTTCCTAATGAGTGGATTATAGATGCTGTGAATACAAGTGTCGAGTCTCGTTATGTATGGAATGTTACTGATCCGTCTTTGGATTCGGGTTGGACTCATTGCGGAACGATCGATGGAGATAAAACTCGTTATTTTAAAAGCGTACGTCGGAAGTTGTTATATATTACTCGTGACGGTAGAAAGGTGTTGAAAGACACGAATAACTCTTCTGACGATTTCAATACCGAGTGCGTACCTTCTTTGATCGAAGAACAACATACGGCCACGGATGCCAATGGTACTCCGGCTGTGAATATTACTTATGACGGTGTAACGCCTAAGACTGAGTAACATAAATTGAAAGTGAGATGAAAAAAGGATATGCTGTCGTTATGTTGTTTTTATTGTGTCCGGCTTTCTTGTATGCCGGGGATACGCTTTCTGTCATGCAGCGAAATTTGCGGAATAATTCTTTCGGAGAGACTTTTTTCGATTTGCTTTATCGTAATCCTGCAGAAAAATATTATCAGCATGCCTTAACTCTTACCGAGATAAATGCAATCGTGGAATATTCGGATGAAGATCAACCGATATTTCTGCAAAAAGGAGACGGTTTGATCTGCGGATCGTTTGATGTGGATTCGTATATTTCTCTGAAAAATAGAAAATTATGGGGGCAGGCTTATTATAGAAACGGCGTGAAACGAAATGTCGTTTGGAACGAGACGTCCGATTATGATTGGGTGTATCCTTATGTTTTGGGAGATTCGGTCGGCGGAGATTTAAGATGCGAGGAATATTATTTTGCCGGAGGATATGCACGGGAATATGGTCGTGTCACTTGGGGCGGAACGTTGGATTATCGGGCTGCCGTGGAGTTTAGGAATATCGACCCTCGTCCTAAAAATGTTGTTGGAGAGTTGAATGCTTCGTTAGGTATCTCGTTGCGGACAAAAACTCATTATGGCATCGGGATATCTGCTTTTGCAACAAAATATAAACAATCTAATGAAATAAAATTTTATAGCGAATTAGGTCAGTCGAAAGTTTATCATTTTACCGGAATGGGAATGGACTATGCCCGTTTCTCGGGGAATAATAACAGTGCGTATTATAAAGGAAAATCTTTTGGCGGAAATATAGGAATCTCTTCTCATGAACAAAGCGGATTTTCCGGGACGTTCTCCTATCGTTATTATTCTTGTGAGAAAATAATTTCATCTTTGAATGAATTACCGATGGCTTTGATACATGAACATTCCGGAAAATTTGAAATAGGTTACCGTAATGCCACGAAATACAGGGTATGGGGTGTAAAAGGGTATGGTAATGTTTCTCGTAGAAATGGAATTGAAAATCTGTTCGGTGATGCAGCGAATGAAATTTATCCGAAAATAGGCGAGGTAGAACAGTATCATAACAATATATTCTACTCCGGTATTGTCGGTATGTATGAGGCGGAAATTGCGAAAGGTTATAAATTGTCTTTGTCGCCTGAAGTTACCTATAGGCGCAACAAAACATCATATATTTATCCGTCTCGTTCACTTGAGGAAAATCGTTTGTCCGGAAATGTTTCTGTTCGAGGATATAAGACATGGGAAAATTGTTTTTTGCAGATAGATGCCGGAGTTGGCTATTCTCGTGCTTTTAATACGGATATTGCCTTGTCGGAAACGGAAATAACAGATTCCAGAGTTTTGAATATGCTTTATCATAATTACCGTTTTATTTCATCGAACAGCATATTTTCTGATATTGGCATACAGTTCTCGCATCGGATTTTGAAGAACTATCTGTTACAGATTAAAGCTGCTTGGAAGCATGGTTGCTACATGAGCAAAGTCAAGTCTGACTATATATCAGGGGCGATAGGAATATCTTTTTAATATAGGCTTTTAGGTGGTAGAAAAAGAATCGATAAATTGTTTATATCGTTTTTCTGCATTTTCGATAAGATGTTGATTAATAGAAGTCGTTTTTTCAAAAAAAGATGTTTTTATAGTTATTCCTGATTTATTTCGAAGAAGTTTCCAGTTACCCGAAATTTTTCCATTATATAAAATAACGGGGTAAAATGTACCGTAATTGTTAAATGCCATTGCCCGGTATTTTTCGTTTAAGACCTCGCTTCGGTCTTTATAACTGATCAAATATTCATCGAATGAGGGTAAAAAATGGAGAATGTTTTTTTGAGGTAAATTTTTGTTTGAATATGATTCATGGATGAATATTTCTTTTTGATTGTCGAGTTGCTCTTTTAGCAGGGAAGAGTTGATGTAATCAATAGCTTGTCGGGCCTCCGTAACAGATAATCCTGACCACCATGTAAAATCTTCTAATGTGGCGGGAGAATGACTTTGAAAATATTTGTTTGCCAGCTTGGCAAGAGCTTCGTCTTTCGTTATTTCCTTGACAGGAGAAACACGTTCGTTGAGTAGAGCATAAGTTTGTTTGTTCCCTTTATTTATTCCGCTACAAATGATTTTTTCTGTCTCTGCCCGGATAAGAAATCTATTTAACCGAGGTATATCGGTTTTTATATTTTCTTTCTTCAAAATGTCTCCGATTTCTTGTTTGGTGAGGTGGTTATTTCCTGTTAAGTGTTTTTCGATTAACCGGTTGCATTTTGTGTATAGCTTTTCTGTTATTTCTAGATTTTTCCCGAAGGACTCATTGGCAGATCTTATTCGCTGCGCCGAGAGCTTCAGCATCCACTGTATATCTTCTGCAATAATAAAGTGCCATGTAGAACGCAATATGTGCATTCGTAATATTTCTCCTTGTTGAAGGGCTTTTTCTATGATGTTATCTGTAACGTCCTTAAGTCGGATACCGATTGCCCATTTCGCCATATTGTAGTTTTGTGCTTGAATAGCTCCCATCCATGATACGATTTCTTTAGGGGTATCGAATGTCGGTTCTGTTAATTGCTGGCTATATAAACGGATATTTATGAGCATATACTTTTATTTTACCGTAAAAATAACTAAAAAAATAAGAAATAAAATCGGTGTGTACTGTAATTAATGAATAATATCGTTTCGTTAAAAATAAGCGGGAAAGAGAAGAGTATATAAAAAACGTAAAAAATACACTCGTCGGATTATTCATCGTTTGATTTTAGTATTATTTGTCTAAATTTGCGGAAGGACCTTATATGGTTATTTTTTGTTAAATGAAAAATGTTGCTGTCTATTCTCGTTTCGGGAAATTGTCCAAATATTAAAGAGGATAAATTATAAAATGTAATATACCCATGAAAAAAACATCCGTTTTTGCATCATTATTTTTGGTTATGGTGGGCGGTGCTTTTGCCCAGAATTCTGACCGGTATGCCGAAATAACCGACCCGAAAGTTGTGAGTATAAACAAAGAACCTGCCCGGGCCAGTTTTATTTCATATAAAGATGAAGATAGTGCATTGGCAGGAAACCCGACATCAGGGGCAGATTATTTGCTACTTAACGGAAAATGGAAGTTCAATTATGTCGAACAATTCAATGACCGTCCGGTAGATTTCATGTATCCTTCTTACGATGTCAGCAAATGGAAAGATATTCAGGTTCCCGGAAATTGGGAAATGCAAGGTTTCGGAGACCCTATTTATACGAATATTCCTTATGAATTTGTCTCTGCGGGATATAGTAAGTATCTACAACATCCTATGCCCCCTTATGTTCCTAAAGAGTGGAATCCGACCGGAACTTATCGTCGGGATTTTGATCTTCCCGATTGGAATGGGAAAGATATTTTTTTAAGTGCCGATGGTGTAAAAGGTGCGGCTTACTTCTATCTGAACGGGAAATTTGTCGGAATGTCAAAAGCCGCAAAAGCTCCGGCGCGTTTTAATATTACAAAGTATGCTAAACCCGGTAAAAATACGTTAGCTGTACAGATACATCGTTTTTCGGACGGAAATTATTTGGAATGTCAGGATTTTTGGCGTTTAACCGGATTTGAGAGAGATGTATATGTCTATGCCCAACCGAAAGTGCGGCTGGCCGATTTTTTTGCACGCACTCCTTTAGACGACTCTTTTAAAAATGGCATGCTTGATTTGGATATAACGCTGAATAATGCTTCGGGCACAGTGCAATCATATACTGTAATGTATAAGGTTCTCGATAGACGGAATAAAATTGTTGCTGACGGAGAGGAAAAACGTTCTGTTGCAGAAGGTCTGTCTACCATGAATTTTAAAACAATTCTTCCGAATGTTGCTGCATGGACTGCCGAAACTCCAAACCTTTATACTTTACAGATAACTATTAAAGACGGGAATGGAAAAATTTCTGAATCGATAGCCAACCGTATAGGTTTCCGTACTGTTGAGGTAAAGGATAAACAATTATTGGTGAACGGACAGCCTATACTTGTGAAAGGGGTAAATATTCATGAACATAATGGATATACGGGGCATTATGTTCCAGAAGAACTGATGCAAAAAGATTTCGAACTTTTTAAAAAATATAATGTGAATACTGTCCGCACCAGTCATTATCCGCAGCCAGAACGTTTTTATCAATTGTGTGATGAATATGGTTTATATGTAATTGATGAGGCGAATATAGAATCGCATGGAATGGGATATGATATACAAAAAGGGCATTCTCTGGCGAATAATCCGGATTGGGTGGATGCTCATATGGATCGTACTCGGAGTATGGTCGAAAGGGATAAAAACCACCCGTCAGTCATTATTTGGTCTTTAGGAAATGAATCGGGAAATGGAGTTTGTTTTTATGATACTTATCGTTGGATTCGTGAAACCGATCCTTCCCGCCCGATACAGTATGAACGGGCCGGAATGGAGTGGAATACCGATATTTTCTGTCCGATGTATAGTTCCATAGAAGGAATCAGAAACTATGCTACGAATAAAAATTCCGATCGTCCGTTGATATTATGCGAGTATGCTCATGCTATGGGAAACAGTCTCGGAAATTTCCAAGATTATTGGGATACGATCGAAAAATATGATTTACTGCAAGGCGGATGTATTTGGGATTGGGTAGACCAAGGATTGATCGCTAAGAATGCAAAAGGAGAGTCTTATTGGGCCTACGGAGGAGATTTCGGAGAGGAAGGTACGCCTACGGATGGAGACTTTTGTATTAACGGTCTGGTTTATCCCGATCGTAAAGTTAAACCTCATACGATCGAGATGGGAAAAGTTTATCAAAATATAAAATTTACCGATTTCGATCCGATACAGGGAACTGTAAATATAAAGAACGGTTTTTTCTTTACCGATTTAAGTAAATATGATATCGTATATACGATAACAGCGGATGGTAAGGCTATTAAAAGTGGGAATATATCTCTTAGTCTTGCTCCTCAGCAGGTTAAACAAATTAAGGTAGAAGAATTGCCTTCCGCACAGCCGGCTTCGGTTGATTATCGGATACTTTTTGAAGTCAGAATAAAAGATGCAGAACCGTTTCTGCCCGTAGGTTATGCAATTGCCAGAGAACAGATGCCGATAAATACTTATGTAAAGGAAAGGACCGAATTGCCGCAAGGATCGATCAGTGTCAAAGAAGATAAGAATTCTGTAATTTTATCCGGAAAAGATTTTAAGGTCGTATTTGATAAGAGTTCTGGCTTTATGACTTCATACCGATATAAAGGAACTGAATATATCTTGAATGGTTTCGGACTGAGACCTGTATTTTGGAGAGCGCCTTTGGATAATGACTACGGATGGGATACCCCTAATCGTTTGAGGGTTTGGAAAGATGCAACATACCAGAATCTTGTACCGAAAAATTTTGCGGTAGAAAAAACGGAAAACGGTGTGATGGTGTCGTGTAGTTATCCTTATCGTCGTATCAATTCTCATTGGAATGTGTCATATAGAGTTTTTGCCGATGGGGTAATAAATGTAGATAATACATTTACTGTAAACAATAAAGATGTCCCGGCAATACCGCGTATCGGTTTACGGATGCAAATGCCGGTCGATTTTACTGACCTTACTTATTATGGACGAGGTCCGTGGGAAAATTATCAGGATAGAAAAACAAGTTGTTTTGTCGGGGAATATTCTTGTCGTGTGGCAGATATGTTTGAGCCGTATATTCGTCCGCAGGAAAATAGTCACCGTACCGATATTATTTGGTTCTCGCTATCCGATAAAAAAGGAAAAGGTTTGTTGGTTGTTGCAGACGATAAGTTGGAGATGAATGTTTCGAATTATACCCTTGAAAGTTTAGATAGTGGGGAATTCAGGGATGATATTCCTCAACGTCCGTCGGTTTTGACCCAACGCCATACGTGCGATGCAAAGTCTCAGCAACTGGTAGATCTTTTCATCGATTATAAAATGATGGGTATCGGAGGTGATAATTCGTGGGGAGCTCAGCCTCGTAATGAATATCAGATTAAGTTGAATCCCGGTAAGGTTTCTTATGGCTTTACACTTGTCCCTTATGATACGAGAGCTGATAGGAGGAGTTTTATAAAACAGTATTAATATAGGAATGTTTAAAAGAGAAAAGCAGGAATCGGCAATATTGCCAGTTCCTGCTTTTACATTCACAATACACACACATACTAAAATAACACTCTTTTAGTATTTCCGCTACAAAGATAAGTATTTCAATTGGTTATCAAAGTAAAAAATCGATAAAATACTTTATTATAATGTCAGAAAGTTATTTTTTATGTTTAATCGTATTGTGTTATTATAACTTAGGAGTTTGCTTAAGATATTTGATAGAATTATATTTTCGGGCTTTTTCAGTCTGTTTTAGTCTCGTTTCGTAATGTGAATTTCCAACAGCAGGCACATGTCGGGTCGGTAATATTGGGAAAGCAGCTTGTCGTTTCACAATCGAATCTTGAATCGATCTCTTTTGCAAAATAAGAATATTCTATGATCCCTACCGATTTGCAAGGATGCAAAGGCATTCCTTTACGAGTACGGGCAGTCTGTACACGACAGTCAATAACTTTGTAAATAAGTGTATCTTCGGTTATCCGGGTTTCTGTTTGGTTCAGAAAAGCGTTAAAATGAAAATCAAGCGCTTTTTTTAAGCCGTTTATACCCGGTTTTTCCGGTAATTTTAAAAACGTTTTAATACGTTTGGCTTCAATTACAGTATATTTCCTCCATGCATTTTGATCATGCTCTATGGCTTCATCCATGCCGAGCTTAGTCTCTATGGATTGAAACCATACACCATCTAATGCCAGCATGTTTTTAGCAAAAATATGTACTAACTCGATGAGCTCTTGCTTTGATAGCTGTTCTAATTGATCCATAAAAATTTAAGAATGTCTGTTTTCCCCGTATAATTCAATATACTTCCATAAGGGAGCAGCATGTTGGGCTTGAGTTATTTTATTATTTTCCAATAGATCTTTTACTTCTTCGATAGTCAAGAGTTTTACTTGTATATCTTCTGTCGCTTCTAAATGTGGTTCGGATATTTTTTCTACATTAGTAGCAAGATAGCAATAGGTTAAGTTTGTATGGGTTCCCGGGTTGGGAGATATGATCATAAACTCTTCCCACTCGCCTTTCCCATAACCGGTCTCTTCCATTAATTCCCTTTGTGCGGAGATTAACGGAGATGAATCTTCTTTTTCACAAACTCCGGCACACAGTTCGTATGAAGTGCTTCGCAATCCATGACGATATTGTCGTTCGAAAATAAATTTCCCGGCTTTGGTAATTGCGATTACGTTAACCCAATTAGGGTATTCTAAAACATAATATGAATCGATCGTGTTTCCGTTAGGAAGTTGCACTTTTTCTTTACGTACGGTAAACCATGGTTCTTGAGATATGTACTGACTGCTCAATACTTTCCATTCCATGCTGTCTTTTTCTTTCATTTCTTTGTAAATAAAGTAGTTTGGGGAACAAATATATATCATGTGATTTGTTTACGAGTAATTTTATGAGCTGTTTTTCATCTTTAAATAAAAAACAATACCTTTGCGCTCGACCTTAAATTAAGTTCTGTATTGAGGAAATAGTTTGATTACGATATGTCGAAACGTATCTTAAAGCAATATTGTACTAAAAATTTTCGTAAAATAAGACATCGGAAAGGTTTCGGTGTCCACTCCCCGTTTGCTTATAATTTAATAACCAAAGTAATAGAAGAAACTTATAGTTATTATGCCTATCAACAGATCGAGGAAGTTTGGCATACCCGGGTGTGTAACCAGCTTACTCAAGATGATTTTCAACGACGCAAACCTGTTTCGGAAAAATATGGGCGCTTGCTTTTCCGTATGGTCAACCGATTTCATCCGGATATAATATTTGAATATGGTTCTTGTTGGGGTATTTCGTCTTTGTGTCTTTATTTAGGAAATACTCGGTCTCAACTTTTTTGCGCAGATCCAGATACTCGTATTTATAATTTCTCGAAAGATGTCATACCTTCTGACTTGCAAAATATCCGTTTTTTCAACTCTTATTTTTCAGAAGGGTTGTCAGAATGTTTGAAATTTGGCACGCCCGATTTTATTTGCATTCACCGTCCATCTGATATACAAGAATATGAATTGATTTATAATCGGTTATTCCCCTGTTTGGGAGAGAATACCGTTATCCTCATAGAAGGAATACATTCGGAGAGTAGAGCTTTAGATGCGTGGCGCAGATTTATATCGGACGAAAGAATTCGAGTGACAATGGACCTATTTGACTTGGGAATTGCATTTTGTGATCCTAAATTAAATAAACAAGATTATATTGTTGCATTCTAAATATTGCTTTTCAAAAAAAATTTGTATCTTGCTTTCGCAAAATAATTAGAAATAAGGTGTACCTGTTGTTTTGTTTCATAGTGAAGAGGGTATCTCTTTTTCGATTTGTTGAATTTGTTAATCACTAATCACATACGCAAATGAAACGGTTATTATCTTTATGTTTCCTACTTCCTTTATTAGTGGGGTGCAACTCCGGTCCGAAAGTGACCTTGTTGCCTGATTCGCAATTTGATACCATTATAGATGGTAAAAAAGTCGCGCTTTATACGTTGAAAAATGCCAAAGGAATGGCTATGCAAGTGACGAATTACGGAGCTCGGGTGGTCTCTTTATGGACTCCTGACCGGGCAGGAAAGATGTCTGATGTAGTTCTCGGATATAAGGATATTCATAGTTATGTCAATAATCCGGGCGAACGTTTTCTCGGTGCGGCTATCGGCAGGTACGGGAATCGCATTGCAAACGGTAAATTTACTTTAGATGGCAAGGAATATCAGTTGGCTGCTTATAATAATGGACAATGTTTGCATGGTGGCCTTAAAAGTTTTGACCGGGTGGTTTGGAATGTAGATAGCGTGATGCCGAATAAGATATGTTTCTCTTATTTATCTCCGGATGGAGAAGAGAATTTCCCGGGTAATTTGAATGTCAAAATGACTTATGAGCTTACGGACAATGATGATTTTGAGATTAATTATACTGCTACCACAGATAAAGCTACACCGGTTAATTTGACGAACCATACTTTCTTTAATCTTAAGGGTGAGGGGAATGGGGATATATTAGCCCATGAGTTGACTATACGGGCTTCTCATTTTACTCCGGTAGATAGTCTTTTGATTCCCACGGGTGAGTTAAAGGAAACTCTCGGAACTCCTTTTGACTTTCAGAAACCACGCCAAATCGGCAGCCGTATAGATATGGATGACCCTCAATTGCGAAATGGTCAGGGATATGATCATAACTGGGTGTTAGACCGTCATACTGATAAGAATTTGGAATGGGCAGCGACTGTTTTCGAACCGGTAACAGGGCGTCAGCTTGAAGTTTGGACCACAGAGCCCGGATTACAATTTTATAGCGGAAATTTCTTTGATGGGGCAGCTACCGGAAAATCCGGACAGCCGTATGATTACCGTTGTGGTATTGCTTTGGAGACACAGCATTTCCCGGATTCTCCTAATCATCCGGATTTCCCGAATACGATTCTTAAACCCGGAGAAACTTATCAGCAGACATGTGTTTATAAGTTCCGGATAAAATGATCGGATGATTGTGTGAAAATCATATAATTTGATTAAATTAGCACTGCTTCGGTAGAACCGGGCGGTGCTGATTTGTTTATTATATCGATATAATTGATGAATTATGGAGAAAAGTAAAATTTATACGAGGACAGGAGATCGGGGGCAAACTTCTTTGGTAGGAGGAAAGCGTGTTTCGAAATATGATGTGCGTTTAGAGGCTTATGGAACAGTTGATGAGTTGAATTCATACTTGGGTATGTTGATAGCGACTTTGCCCGTTTCATCTTCAGATACAGAACTATTGCAGTTTATCCAAAATAAGCTGTTTGTCGTAGGTTCTTATCTGGCAACTGATACCGCATTTACCGAATTGCGCGAAGCAAGCCGAATGAAAGCTACGGATGTAGAGCGTATAGAACGGCGGATCGATGAAATTGACCGTGTATTGCCGCCGCTCAATCGATTTGTTTTGCCCGGAGGAGTTCCGGCTGCGGTTAAAGCTCATATTTGCCGGACGGTTTGTCGCCGGGCGGAAAGACGTATTTGTGAAGTTGCCGGACAATATGAAGTAGATGACCTTATTCTTCGTTTTATAAATCGATTGTCGGATTATCTGTTTGTCTTATCGCGCTTTATGAATGTAGAAGAAGGCATAGAAGAAATTTATTGGAATAATAGTTGCGAATGAGAAATTTTATTCTATTTTTGCGGAAAATTTGGAAGGAAAACATTAAAAGCATATAATTATGTACTGGACGTTAGAATTAGCATCAAAATTGGAAGATGCGCCTTGGCCTGCAACTAAAGATGAGTTGATTGATTATGCAATGCGTTCGGGAGCCCCTCTTGAGGTAATCGAAAATTTACAAGAAATGGAAGATGAAGGTGAGATATATGAGTGTATAGAAGATATTTGGCCCGACTATCCTAGTAAAGAAGATTTCTTCTTCAACGAGGAAGAATATTAATAGCCTTCAGATAGGTTAAACGAGTGAATACCAACGCGATAAACAAAGATGATTTGTTTGTCGCGTTGGTGTTTTATGGTGCTTGATGGTGCGGTTTGTTTGTCTAAATTGCGGTTTTTCTTCTCAAAAATCGGTTTTGTTTGTCTAAAATACATAACCTTTGCTTCTCCGCAGGAATATTGAATTGGGAGGAAAAGCATATGGGAAGACCGAAAAGACTATATCCATTGGACAAATACCGCCTTCACACGCCGAAAGTGGTTGACAAGAAAAAGCTTATCTTGTCGAGTTGGAATACACTTGGAACAGGCAGGTAATCCGTAAGACAACGAATGTCTTTGTCAAAGTTGCGGACTGGAACCAGAACGGCAACCAGGGACGGGGTGAAATACGTGCAAGTCATGGCGGTGAATCCAAACGACTTAACCAGTTATTGCTGGCACGTTAACCACGACGGGAAAGGCGATCGAGTTCGCCGTTTCCGGTAGTGTCGTGGACGGGGAGGACGGTGTCGTGAACGAGCCGATGCAGTGGGTTGTGACCGTTTACAAGAACGGAAAGGAGATCGAGAAAAAGAGCCTTTCTTTCCGGGACGGGAAGGAGATCGGTATGGATGATCTTAATCTGTATTATAATTGACGTGACGGCCTGAATGTCCCCCGGATGAATGTTCGGGGGATTTTTTTTCTTTTGGGCGTTCCCGTGGGACGGTCGGGCTTTACGTTTCAAGTCCTCGCCTAAAGGCTGTGGGCTTTAC
>ERZ837910.1244-NODE-1244-length-36900-cov-7.128620_pt1 | contig 36900 bp, 29 predicted proteins | sample MGYA00519940_ERZ837910 | MGnify/ENA primary metagenome ERZ837910 (study PRJEB31850, sample SAMEA3708825) | human gut metagenome | biome: human gut; feature: human-associated habitat; material: faeces | place: China | collected 2014 ... | reverse complement strand
CGGAACGTTCCGAAACCCCGCTGCCGTTTGGTTATTCGCCGCCCAGCACGGTCTGCTCCGCCACGCGGCGCAGGTAGGCCGCCGTGTCGGGATCGAGCAGGCCGTCGGAGGGCGCCGCACCGAAAGGCGCTCCGGTCAGTGTCGTGCAGATCACGGCCGCCGCCAGGTAGGAGCCGGCGTAGGAGGGGTGCGAACCGTCGGCGGCGTAGAGCTCGATGTCGGGCCGTTCGGTGCGCACGCGGCTCCATGCGACGCCGACCGGAATGCAGCCCGCCCCGACGGCCTCGGCTTCGGCGAGGGTGTTGACGCGGATGCGCTCCTGCATCGATGCGTAGCTTCGGAGGAAGTCGTAGTCGAATTTCCGGTCGGTATAACCGTCGCGCCGTCCCCACGTCATCTCGACGTAGGGTCTGACCTTCGGGTTGTGGGTGCGGATGTGGGCGACGATCGCCTCCATGCGGCCGGCGATCCCCTGGTCGTCGGGGGTGCCGATCAGCGCCGGGTGGAGGCTCTGATCCTGCAACACGACGAAATCGTAACCGCCCCGTTCGATCAGATCGCGGCAGTCGGCCTGTTCGAGGTGGCGCTCCATCGTGCAGCCGCCGATGGTGAACATCTCGACGCGCAGGTCGCGCCCTTCGAAGGAGGCCAGTTCGCGGACGATCCCCGGCACGAGGTTGTAATACGTGTAGCTGTTGCCGATGAAGAGGACGCTCCGCGGGCGGGAGAGCGGGCGGGCGCCCAACCGGCGGATGCAGGCGCCCAGTCCGTGCGCGTTGCAGAATCCGCTGGCGCCGATGCTGTCGGAGGGGATCGGACGCCCGTCGTCGGCGCGCAGGTCGGCAGCCTGCACCCAGCGGATGCGCAGCGTGTCGCGCACCAGGGCGTCGCGCAGCCGGATCGTGCCGAAGACCTTGTAGGAGTTGCCTTTGCCCGAGGCGAAGAGGCGGTGGGTGTAGCGGATGTCCGGATCTTCCGCCGCACGCCGCAGCTGCGCGGCCGGAAGCCAGCGTCCCCGTTCGAAATATTCCAGCCGGTAGTATTTCGGGGCGGAGGCGTCGTTGCCGAAGAGGAAGTCGATGCCGATGCGTTCGCCGCGGCCGAGCGAGTCGACCGGTACGGCGAAGAGCCAGCAGTCGCCCGCCGCTCCGCCCCGCACGGCGGGGTTATGCGATTTGCCGAGCGTGCGGACGAAGCCGCCGAGGGCGTTGCCGTCGGCGCGGAGGTAGTGGAGCGTCGCTCCGGGGCGGCCGTCGGCCGTCAGGTACCCTTCGTCGACGAAGGTCGCGGCGTGCGCGGCGTGACGGGCTTTGTCGAAATGCCACAGGCAGGGCAGACCGCCTGCGGACGGATTTGCGCCGGCGACGCAGAGCACGGTGGCGACGCAAAGCAGCAGCGTAGAAAAGAATCGGTTCATGGTTCGTCGTAGGTTAGCAGAACAAAACTACGAAATCTTCCGCGCAATCGCAACTCCTGCGGACGGGAATTCGCCGCTTTGCCGGCCGGTGAAGAGCCGGTTTCCCGCGTCCTCCTGTCGGGGGCGGATGCCGAATGCGCTCAGATCGGCTGAAACCTGCCGAAAACGGAGGGTTTCAGTCGGAAGACATGTCGAGAGATTGAATTTTTACCCCTAAAAGTTGCCCGGTTGCGAAATAAATCGTATTTTTGCTTGTTATTAATAGGGGTTCGGCAAGCCGGATCGGAGCGCGACGGGAGATGTTTTCGGAAAATCTGCGGATGCGGATTTCCGCATCCCTGCGGACCGTCCGCCGACACGGAGAACGACAGTTGAAAACGAATAGATAAGACATGCTGACTGAAGAAGAAAAGAATGCCGGTTTGGAGGGGCGTATCATCCCCGTCAACATCGAGCAGCAGATGAAATCGGCCTACATCGACTACTCGATGTCGGTCATCGTTTCGCGCGCCCTGCCTGACGCGCGCGACGGTCTGAAGCCCGTGCACCGCCGTATTTTGTACGACATGAGCGCCGAACTGGGGCTCTATTCCGATAAACCGACGCGTAAGTCGGCCCGTATCGTGGGCGACGTGCTCGGTAAGTTCCACCCCCACGGCGACTTGTCGGTCTACGATGCCATGGTGCGCATGGCGCAGGAGTGGTCGCTGCGGTATCCGCTGATTTTCGGTCAGGGCAACTTCGGTTCGATGGACGGCGACTCGCCTGCGGCGATGCGTTACACCGAGGCGCGTATGCGCAAGATCACCGACGAGGTGATGGCCGACATCGACAAGGAGACGATCGACTGGACGAACAACTTCGACGATACGATGAAGGAGCCGACGGTGCTCCCCACCAAGATTCCGCTGCTGCTCGTCAACGGCGCGAGCGGCATCGCCGTGGGCATGGCCACCAACATGGCGCCCCATAATCTGGGCGAGGTGATCGACGCCTGCTGCGCCTATGTCGACAACCACGACATCGAGTGCGAGGAGCTGCTCCAGTACGTCAAGGGCCCCGATTTCCCGACGGGAGGCATCATCTACGGCTACGAGGGCGTCCGCGAGGCGCTCATGACGGGCCGCGGACGCGTCGTGATGCGCGCCCGGACCGAGATCGAACACACGGCGTCGGGCCGCGAGTGCATCGTGGTGACGGAGATTCCCTACATGGTCAACAAGGCCGAGATGATCAAGAAGATCGCCGACATGATCAACGACAAGAAGATCGAGGGCATCTCCTACATCAACGACGAGTCGGACCGTCAGGGACTCCGCATCGTCATCATCCTCAAACAGGATGCCGTGGCGAGCGTGGTGCTCAATACGCTTTACAAGAATACGCCGTTGCAGACGTCGTTCCCCGTGAACAACATCGCGCTGGTGCACGGCCGTCCCTACCTGCTCAACCTGCGCGACATGATCCGCCACTTCATCGAGCACCGGCACGACGTGGTGGTGCGCCGCACGCGCTTCGATTTGCAAAAGGCCGAGGAGCGGCTGCACATCGTGCTGGGTCTGTTGATCGCGCAGGACAATATCGACGAGGTGATCCACACCATTCGCGCCGCCCGCACGCCCGACGAGGCCAAGACGGCGCTTATGGAGAAGTTCTGCCTGAGCGAGTTGCAGGCTTCGGCGATCATCGAGATGCGCCTGCGCGCGCTGACGGGGCTGGAACACGGCAAGCTGACGGCCGAGCGCGACGAGTTGCAGAAGCAGATCGCCTACTTCAACGAGGTGCTCCGGAGCGAACCGTTGCAGATGAAGATCATCAAGGACGAACTGCTCGAAATGAAGGAGAAATACAGCGACGAACGCCGCACGGAGATCGTCTACGCCTCGGAGGAGTTCAATCCCGAAGATTTCTACGCCGACGATGAAATGGTCATCACCATTTCGCACATGGGCTATATCAAGCGCACGCCGCTGGCCGAATACCGCACGCAGAACCGCGGCGGCGTGGGCGCCAAGGGCAGTGCGACGCGCGACGAGGACTTCATCGAGCACATCTACGTGGCCACGATGCACAATACGATGCTCTTCTTCACCGAGAAGGGGCGCTGCTTCTGGTTGAAGGTCTACCAGATTCCCGAAGGGACGCGCTCGTCGAAGGGACGCGCCATCCAGAACGTCATCCAGATCGAACCGGACGACAAGGTGCGCGCCTACATCAACGTCAAGCGCCTCGACGACGAGGAGTACGTCAACAACAACTATATCGTGATGTGTACCAAGGACGGTACGATCAAGAAGACCCGTTTGGAAGCCTATTCGCGGCCGCGCAGCAACGGCGTCAATGCCATCGTCATCCGCGAGGGCGACCAGCTCATCGAGGCGAAGCTCACCAGCGGCGAGGCCGAGGTGATGATCGCGGCGCGCGAGGGCAAGGCGATCCGCTTCAACGAGCGGACGGTGCGTCCGATCGGCCGTGTGGGCGCCGGCGTGCGCGGCATCTCGCTCGAAGAGGGCGACGAAGCGGTCGGCATGATTTGTGTCGAACCCGACAGCGGGCAGGACGTGTTGGTGCTCAGCGAAAACGGATACGGCAAACGGACCGATCTGGACGAGTACCGCATCACGAACCGCGGCGGCAAGGGCGTCAAGACGATCAATATTACCGAGAAGACCGGAAAACTGATCTCGATCCAGGCCGTGACCGACGACAACGATCTGATGATTATCAACCGGTCGGGTCTCACGATCCGCACGGCGGTGTCGCAGATCCGCGTGGCGGGCCGCGCTACGCAGGGCGTGCGGATCATCAACCTGCGCGAGGGCGACGCCATCGCCTCGGTAATGGCCGTTCCGGGCAGCGAGGAGGAGGAGCTGGCGGCGGTCGAAGGCGGGGAGAATCCCGCTCCCGCAGCGACGGACGAAACGCCCGCCGCCGAGCAATAAAGAGATACATCAGGAGATAAACCAATTATTTTAGTTAAAACGAGTATGAAAAGATTCATTTTGATGGCCGCAGCCGCTGCGTTGCTGGCCATTCCGGCTGCCGAAGCGCAGAAAGTGAATAAGGAGGCGACGTTGTCCAAACTCGAGAAGAGCGATGCCGACATCGCGAATCCCAAGAAGAACGCCAAGGCCGCCACGTGGATCAATCGCGGCAGAGTCTATTACGACGCCGCAGCGGAACCGACGGCCAACCTGTTCGCTCCGATGGAGACGACGCTGCTGAAACTTTCGGTGGGCGATCCCACGAGCACCGAGGAGGTGACGCTCAACGGTTCGAAAGCCATTGCATGGAACTATCCCTATTTCATCGCCTACGAGCGCGACGGGAAGATCGTGGCATGGAAGCAGTTGCAGGAGATCAAGGAAGGCGCACTCGATACGGCGATCGAAGCCTATAACAAGGCCTACGAGCTGGATCCCAAGCAGGCGTCGAAGATCAAGAACGGTTTGGAGCAGATCTCCAATTACGCCTCGATTCTGGGCAATGTCTCGATCGAAGCGGGCGAATACCTTACGGGCGCCGAGGCCTATCTGGCCGCCTACAAGGCGCAGCAGTGCCCCGCTTTCGGCGAGGCCGATCCGGCGCTCCTCTACTATGCCGGCTATCTGCTGACCGTCGACGGAGCGAACCATCCCGAATCGTTCGCGCGCGGTGCACAGGCGCTCAACGACGCGCTGGCCGCCGGTTATACCGACGAGGCGGGCGATGTCTACTACTATCTGTTCCACAGCTATTACGGCCAGAAAGACAAGGATGCGGCCTTCCTCATCAAGGCGAAGGACGCACTGCTGGCAGGTATCGAGAAGTTCCCGAAGAACGAGAAGATTCTCGACGGCCTGATGCAGCTCTATACCTCGGAGGAGGGCGTGGGTGATCCCGCCGACCTGGTGGGCATGATCGACAAGTCGCTCGAAAGCGATCCCGACAACGTCGACCTCTGGTTCGGCCGCGGCCGTGTCTTCTACAAATTGAAGAACTACGACGAGACGATCAATTCGTTCAAGAAGGTCGTCGAGTTGAAGCCCGACCTCTACGAGGGCAATTACTATCTGGGCCTGTTCTATACGGTCAAGGCCGACGCCATGAACACCGAGATGGGGCAGAAGAATTACCGCAGCCAGTCGGAGTACGATGCCGACCTGAAAGAGGTGAACGTCGTTTACATGGCGGCTCTGCCTTACTTCGAGAAGGCGCATCAGCTCAAACCCGACGACGTGGATACGGTCGATTACATCAAGTCGATCAGCTTCCGTCTGCGCGACGAACCGGGTATGATGGACAAGTACAATGAGTACAATGAGCTGCTCAAAAAGATGAAGGGTCTCGAATAACGGGAACTCTTTCGTCTTCCGACAGAAGGCCGGAGAACGGGATCTCACATCCCGTCTCCGGCCTTCGCCGTATCGGTACCGGGAGCTTTCTGGCGGAGGGGTGGCGGGCGACGGGCGCGGTCGGCAATCCGTCGATCCCGTTTCGAAGCTCCGGCAGCCCCTCTCCGGCTTTTCGGGGCCTTGCTTTTCCCGTACACGCTTCCGCGAGTGTCCGAAGCGGAGCTTTCGTATCGCACGTTTGTAATAAAATAAAAAGATTTTTTTATAATTTAAAAAGACTTTTTCTGTTAATTTTATTATCTTTGTTTTGTTCAACGTTTTCGATAAGCCGAGCGCAGAGCCGAACTTGTTCGGGCTATGCCGAGGCGAGAAAACGAAGAGAGAAAATATCAACTTTTAACAGAAAGAAGTTATGTGCGAACATTCGTTTTCACCAGTCGTTTTCCGCGCTCGGTATACGTTGCAGGCAACCTGTACCGGAACCGGTCGGGAGCATTTGTCGTTGGCGGCGGGTTATCTGCCTCCGGAAGTACGGTCGACGGAGTGCGTCGCGGAACGCGGTTTCGCAGCGTCGTCGGAATCGGGTAACACGCCGATGGTCGAAGACCCGTGGGAGGATTTATAGGGTCGGGACGATGAGACGGTTTTATCTCGTTGCGATCCTGCTCGCATCGGTCGGTTGCGAGCGGATCGAACCGGACGAGGCGCAGTCGCCGCTGCGTCCGTCGGAGGAGACGCCGGCGCTTATGAAGGTACATGCCCGGGTCGACGAGACCCGGACGTCGCTGGGCGGCCCGCGCGGCACGGAGGTGCGGTGGTCGGCGGGCGATGCGATCGCGCTGTGGGGAGAAGATTCGCCGGCGTGCCGCCGTTATGCGATCGACGACCGTTTTGCGGGCGGGACGTCTGCCGATTTCACCGGCGAGGCTTTTGAAAGCGCGGTCTATTACGCCTGCTATCCCTATCGTCCGGATGCTGTCGCCGAAGGTACGGGCGTGACGACGACGCTTCCTGCGGTGCAGCCCTTCGGAGGTTCGGGGACGTTCGCTGCGGGCATCAGCCCGATGACCGCCCGAAGCACACGTGCGGACGATCTCCGCTTCACGTCGGTCTGCGGCGTGGTGCGGCTGCAACTCACCGGAACGGCGACGATCCGCTCGATCCGTCTGACGGCGCTCGACGGTGCGCCGCTTGCCGGACGAATGCGGTTCGAATGGACGGCCGCCGGCGGGTGGACGATACGTTCCGTCGATGCCGGACATCCGTCGATCCTGCTCGACTGCGGTGCCGGGGGCGCAGCGCTCTCCGGAGGCGATCCCGTCGTCTTCTGTCTGGTCGTTCCGCCGGGCAGTTACCGGGGCTGGCGTTTCACGATCACCGATACGGAGGGCGGGCAGATGGTGCGCGAGACGTCGCAGGCGGAGGTCGTGCTTGCGGCCAACCATATCAAGACCTACAATCCGATCGCTTATGCGGCTACCGAACCGGCGCCCGTGGCGCTCGATGCCTCGGCGACGGCCAACTGCTACGTCGTGGCGCGGGCGGGACGTTACGAGTTCGACGCTACGACGATGGGCAACGGTGCGGTGACGCCGCCCGATGCGGCCTACACCGCGGGTTCGACCTGCGGGAAGGCGGACGGAATCGTTCCCGAAGCGCTGCGGCCAGTGACCGCGAAGCTGCTGTGGCAGACAGCGCCGAATCTGATCGGGGAGGTTTCGCTCGGCGAGGAGGGACGCATCCGTTTTACGACGGCCGATCCCTTCGTGGAGGGCAATGCCGTCGTTGCGGCCTGCGACGCCGACGGTGCGATTCTATGGAGCTGGCATCTGTGGCTGACGTCAGCCGATCTGGAAGGGTCGCTGCATCGGTATGCGCTTCCCTATGAGGGTCTCGGCGCAGCGGCGGTCATGGATCGCAATCTGGGAGCGCTCGCTGCCGCCTGGCTGGGCGCTGACAATGCGTCGAGCTACGGCATGTTCTACCAGTGGGGCCGCAAAGACCCGTTCGTGCCGTTCCGTTCGTCGCAGGAGCGTATGGCCGTCTACGATGCGGCGGGCGCCGAACTTGCGGATGATTCGGCGGCTTCGGCGGCGTTCGATACCGCTCCGGGCTGGCACCTGGCCGACGGGGAACGGCTGGGTGCAGCCGCTACGATGGAGGCTGCGGTGCGTTATCCGATGAATTTCATCACCGAAATTCCGGAAAGCACCGGCGCATCCTATCCCAACTGGTATTACGTCGCTGCCGGCGACCGCCTGAAAGATGACCTGTGGGGTTGCACGGATGCGCTGTCCGATGTCGGGGCGAAGAGCATCTACGATCCTTGTCCGCCCGGTTACCGGGTGTCGCATCGCTTCGTCTGGACGGCCTTCGCTCCGACGGCCGATGCCCCTTTCTCCCAGTGGTACAAGCAGGGGACGAACGTCTCCGCCAAAGATGGATTGGTCTTTACGGTCGAGGGGCAGGAGATCTATTATCCGGCTGCGGGCATGTTGTTCGGAACGACAGGTGCCGCGCGCTTTACGAAGAGCGGCTGGTATGTTTGGAGCGCCTCGCCTTATGCGCCGGACAGTCCGAAGGCAGGTGCGTTCGTACTGGAAACGATTCAGAAGAAACTGCTGGGATCGGCCGCTCGCAGTTGCGGTGCGCAGGTACGCTGCATGAAGGAATAGCCCCCTCTTGTCCGGATAAGTCCGCCCCTGCGATGCACGAGCTTTCGCAGGGGCGGATTCCGTATGGGTCAGGCGGCGTCCGCCTGCCGGTAGATGTCCTTCAAACGGTGGGTCATGAAGTATTGCAATACGCCGCGCAGCAGCATGTAGAGCAGGAAGGCGCACCACAACGCGTTGTTGCCGATCAGTGGCGAGAAGGCGAAGAAGATGGCGAAGTAGATGATCGTCGACAGAATCATCGAGTCGCGCATGACCCGCGTGCGGGTCGCGCCGACCATGATGCCGTCCATCAGAAAGGGGAGCGAACTGGCGATCGGAATGGCGATGATCCAGCCGATGTAATCGCCTGCCGTTGCGATGATGTAGGCCGATGATTCGGGGCTGTTCAGGGTGAAGACGTGCAGCAGGTCGCGCCACCAGACGAGGTAGATGCCGACGAAGACCGCCGCGACGGCCAGCGACCAGAAGATCGAGTTGCGGATGCAGCGGTGCAGCGACCGCCCGTCGCGTGCGCCGATGAACCGTCCCGTGAGCGCCTCGGCCGCCTGCGCGAAACCGTCGGTCATGTAGGAGAAGAGGGTGAACAGCTGCAACAGGATGGTGTTGACGGCCAGCAGCGTCCGATCCTCCATGCGGGCCGATGCGCCGGTGAAGAAGGTGTAGACGGCTACGATGCAGAGCGTGCGGACGATGATGTCGCGGTTGACGACCAGAAAGCGCCGGATCGGCCGCATGTCGAAGACCGCCGACCAGTCGATGCGCGTGATGAACTCCCGATAGTTGGCCACGATCAGCACGGCGGCCAGCGCCACGCCGAGGTACTGGGCGACGACCGAGCCGTAACCGATGCCGGCGATGCCCATCCCGCAGCGGAAGGCGAAGAACCACGAACAGCCGACATGGACGACGTTTTGCAGAATGGCGATCCACATGGGGATGCGGGCGTTCTGCATCCCGATGAACCAGCCGTTGAGGCCGAAGAGCATGATGCCCGCCGGTACGGCCCAGATGCGGGCGTAGAAGTATTCGGCGACCAGTTCGTCGCCGTTCATGGCCCAGATCGCCGTTTGGCCGAGCGGGTATTGCAGCAGCAGGATCAGTGCGCCCAATACGGCCGCGACGAGCAGCGTGCGCGCCAGCGTGGCGGTGCATTCGCGGTGGTTCTTCGCGCCGTAGGCCTGCGCCGTCAGTCCGCTCGTGCCCATGCGCAGGAAGGAGCAGTTCCAGTAGATGAAGTTGAAGATCGAAACGCCGACGGCCAGCGATCCGATCGCGCGCGTGGTGTCGCCGCCGCCCAGATTGCCGGCGATCATCGTGCTGGCGATGCCCATGACGGGGACGGTGATGTTGGAAACGATGTTCGGAAGCGCGAGCCGCAGGATTTCCCGATTCATAAACGAGGGGTTTAACGTGTCGCAAAGATAGTGCAAGCCGCGGGCAGAACCAAATATATTTGCATGACGGTGCGATGCCGGCAGCCCGCTGCGGATTTACGGCCGGCTGTGCGGGTGGAACCCATGCGGTTCCGCGCCGTTCCGGCGGAGGACGACCGGCCTTAGGAATGCCCGCGGAGATACGCGCGAAGCATTTTTACGGACAAATGCTGATTCTTTCGCCGTGGCGGCTGATTTGGTGCGATTTGTGCGGACAATCTGCGAAAATTAGATTACCTTTGCCACGAATTAATTTGAATCGAAATGAAAGACTACAACAGCGACTCGACGGTGGTTCTCGACCGTTTCGCACGCGACAAGCGCAAGCGCACGACGACCGCCGAACGTATCGAACGTCGCCCCGGTCCCCGGCGTGATGCCGATGACACCCCGCGCGAACATGCCCCACGGCGTGCTTCGTACAATCCCCACTTCACGGAAGACAACCGACCCGTCGACGAGCGCCCGCGCCGTCCGTCCGGTGGTTCCAGATATGGCGAAGGCCGGCCTTCGGGGCCTTACCGGGGCCGTCCGGACGGGCCCCGTTCGGATCGTTCGGGCGGCTACGGCGGCGAGCGTTCCGCGGCGGAGGATCGTCCGCGTCCCTACGGGAAGAAACCCTTCGGTGCGCCGAAATACGGCGACAAGCCTGCCTACGGCCGTAAATCCGCCGGCAAGTTCGGGCCCAAGCGCCCCTACGGCGAGCAGGAGGGGGATTTCCGTCACGGCGAACGTGCGGGGGCGCCGAAACGTTACGGTCCGAAGTCCGCGGGCGGATTCAAGCGCGACGATCGCCGCGGCGAGGTTCGGCCCAAGAGCTATCCCCGCTATAATCCCAACGTGCAGACGGGCGAAATCCGCCTGAACCGTTTCATCGCCCAGTCGGGACTCTGCTCGCGCCGCGAGGCCGACGACTATATCCAGGCCGGACTGGTTTCGGTCAACGGCGTGATCGTGACCGAATTGGGATCGAAGGTGAAGCCGACCGACGAGGTGAAGTTCAACGACAGCCGCATCGAGGGGGAAAAGAAGGTCTATCTGGTGCTCAACAAGCCCAAAGGCTATGTCACTTCGCTCGAAGATCCCCACGCCGACAAGACGGTGATGGATCTGGTGAAGGGCGCCTGCGAGGAGCGCATCTATCCGGTGGGGCGGCTCGACAAGAATTCGCTGGGGCTGCTGCTCTTCACCAACGACGGCGACATGACGCGCCAGTTGACGCACCCGTCGTACCGCAAGAAGAAGATCTATCAGGTGTCGCTCGACAAGCCGCTCACGCGGGCCGACATGGATCGTATCGCGGAGGGCATCACGCTCGAGGACGGTGAGATCCACGCCGACGAGATCGCCTACGTCAAGGAGGACAAGAGCGAGATCGGCATCGAGATCCACTCGGGGCGCAACCGCATCGTGCGGCGCATCTTCGAGTCGCTGGGTTACTCGGTGCGCAAACTCGACCGCGTCTACTACGCCGGCCTTACGAAGAAGAATCTCAAACGCGGCGCATGGCGCTTCCTGACCAAGGAGGAGGTGATGCGTCTCAAAAGCGGCCAGTACGAATAGCGCGGCTACCGTGCCGGTATCGAATGGCTCCTCAGCTCACGGCTGAGGAGTTTTTCGTTGCCGCCGGTGAGCCGGTCGAGCAGTGCGTGGAAATGGGACGAGTGGTCGTGGTGGACGGTGTGGCAGAGTTCGTGCAGCAGTACGAAGTCGCGCAGATGCGGGGGTAAGGTCATCAGGAAGAGGCTCAGCGACAGGTTGTTGTCTCCCGTGCAGCAGCCCCATTTGGTGCGCGACGCACGGATCGTCACCCGTCCGTAGCGGAACCCGTGCAGCCGTGCCAGTTCTTCGACGCGCGGGGGCAGTTCGGCCTTGGCGGCGCTGCGCAATGCCTCGATGTCGCATGGGGCGGGTGCCGGATGCGCCGCAGCGCGTGCCGCGAGCCGGTCGCGCGTCCGGATCACCCAGTCGGTTTTCGATTCCAGAAAGGCCAGCGCGCGTGCGCGCGGTACGTTGCAGGGAAAACTCAGCCGCACGCCGCCTGTGCCGCGCACCGAAAGCGAGATGCGGCGTGCACGGCGGGTCTGGCAGAGGACGATTTCACCCAGCAGGGGGTGTTGCAGTTTGGTTTCCAATACGGGTTATTTCGTATAGAATTTGTCGACGTTCAGAGCGACATAACGGTGCTTCCTGCGCGATACCTCGGCCCAGCTGAACGAGATGAGCAGCGAATCGGTGCGGTAGAACAAGAGGTTGTCGGCCGTGTAGAGCGGCTCGTCGTCGGGCCAGTAGAGTAGCTGGTCGCAACGCTCCGTGAACAGCTCGTCGAACGAACGGCGGAAAAGCTCCCGTCCGTCGGGCAGGTAGAGCCGCAGCGTGTCGCCCGAGGTTGTATAACGCGAGCTTCCATTGTTGTAGGAGAAGGAGACGGGGGCGTAGCAGTACCGGTAGCCGTCGATGCGGAGCGGTGCACGGAGTTCCGAGTTCGAGTAGGAGCTTGTGAGGGCTGCCGCTTCGGCGGTATCGAGTTCGTAGCCCCACTGGATATAGTCTCTGATCCGGTCGCTATGGAAGCAGCCGAGGAGTTCGCGGGAGCGGGCGATGCCGAAGCGGTCGGCCAGCAGCAGCGTATCGTGGTCGTCGAGGTAGTCGAGCGAGGCGTAGAGCTCGCGATAACGTTTGAGCTGCGCCGTGTCGCGTTCGTCGATGCGGGACAGATCGAGTCGGCCGGATTCGTCGAGCAGCCCCGTTTGGCCGGCCAGCCGCTCGGCGCGCGCGGTCTGCGCTCGATCTGCGAGGCGATTATGATGGACACGATGTTCGACATCCCCTCGACCGATGCCCGAAAGTTCACCGTCACTTTGCCTTATGCAAAGAAAAAGATAGAAAAGGCAAATATTTTAGAACTTAAACAAGTCGGATAATTTCTTTTTGGCTATCTTTGTCGGAAATAAACAGCTAAAACGCATAAAATACTAACTCCATGTCTACAACGAATTCAAAACTTACGCGCGTTGCCGATAATATCCGCATCCTTTCGGCCGCGATGGTCGAGAAGGCCAAGTCGGGGCATCCCGGCGGCGCTATGGGCGGCGCGGATTTCATCACGGTGCTCTTCACCGAGTTCCTGCGTTACGACCCCGATAATATGGCGTATCCCTACCGCGACCGTTTCTTCCTCGATCCGGGCCACATGTCGCCGATGCTCTATGCGACGCTCTCGCTGGCCGGGCACTATTCGACCGAAGATCTGCAATCGCTGCGCCAGTGGGGCAGCGTGACGCCGGGGCACCCGGAGGTGGACGTGATGCGCGGCGTGGAGAATACGTCGGGACCGTTGGGACAGGGCCACGCCATGGCGCTGGGAGCCGCCATTGCGGAACGCTTCATGGCCGCCCGTTTCGGCGAGTGGATGGCGCACAAGACCTATGCCTATATTTCGGACGGCGCCGTCGAGGAGGAGATTTCGCAGGGCGTGGGCCGCATCGCCGGCCATCTGGGCCTGTCGAACTTCGTGATGTACTACGATTCGAACAACATTCAGCTCTCGACGAAGGTCGACGAGGTGATGACCGAGAACGTGGCCATGAAGTACGAGGCGTGGGGCTGGAACGTGTTGTCGATCGACGGGCATAACATCAATGAGATCCGCGAGGCGCTGGTCGCCGCCGAGAGCGAGACCGAGCGTCCGACGCTCATCATCGGCCATACCGTCATGGGCAAGGGCGCCAAAGGCCCCGCCGGAGAGAGTTTCGAAAACAAAGTCTCGACCCACGGCCAGCCGCTGACGGCCGCCGGGGCCGATTTCGCCGCTACGGTGAAGAACCTGGGCGGCGATGCGGAGAATCCGTTCGCCGTCTTCGCGGAGAGCCGCGAGGTCTTCGCCGAACGTCGCGAGGCGTTGAAGGAGTGGGCCGCGAAGCAGGCCGCCGTCGAGAAGTCGTGGCGCGCGGAGCATAAGGAGCTGGCGCGCAAACTCGACGATTTCCTTTCGGGCAAACTTCCCGAAATCGACTACAAGTCCATCGAGATGAAGGCCGACGTGGCTACGCGCGCCGCATCGGCGACGGTGCTGGGCGTCTTCGCCGAGAAGATCGACAACATGATCGTGGCTTCGGCCGACCTGTCGAATTCGGACAAGACCGACGGTTACCTGAAGAAGACCAAGGCGTTCACGAAGGGCGATTTCAGCGGGAAATTCTTCCAGGCGGGCGTATCGGAGCTGACGATGGCCTGCGTTGCGAACGGCATGGCGCTGCACGGCGGCGTGATCCCCGTCTGCGGCACGTTCTTCGTCTTCTCCGATTATATGAAGCCCGCCGTGCGCCTCTCGGCGCTGATGCGCCTGCATGTGGTCTACGTCTGGACGCACGACTCGTTCCGCGTGGGCGAGGACGGCCCGACGCACCAGCCCGTGGAGCACGAGGCGCAGATCCGCCTGATGGAGCACCTGCGCAACCACCACGACGAGCGTTCGATGCTCGTGCTGCGTCCGGCCGACGGCGATGAGACCGTCATGGCGTGGAAACTGGCCGTCGAGGAGCACCGCCCTGTGGCGCTCGTGCTGTCGCGCCAGAACATCAAGACCCTGCCGACGCTGGGCGCCATCCGCCGCGAGGAGGCCGCGCAGGTCGCCAAGGGCGGTTATGTGGTGATGGATGCCGCCAAACCCGCCGCGGTGCTGATCGCCACGGGTTCGGAGGTCGCAACGCTGGTCGAAGGCGCCGAACTGCTGGCCGCCGAGGGCATTCCGGTCCGCGTGGTGAACGTCCCGAGCGAGGGGCTGTTCCGCGACCAGCCCCGTTCGTACCAGGAGAGCGTGCTGCCTGCGGGCGTTGCGCGCTACGGCATGACTTCGGGCCTTCCGGTCAATCTCCGGGGACTGGTGGGCGAGAACGGCGTGATCCACGGTCTCGACCATTTCGGCTGGTCGGCCCCCTACAAGGTGCTCGACGAGAAGTTCGGCTACAACGGGGCAACCGTTGCCGCCGAAGTGAAGAAGATGCTCGGGAAATAGCGGAGACCGTCCGGGTTCGGCGGCAACGATTTTCGAGTTGCCGCCGAAGTGACCTATATATAAAATGTGCAGGAGCCACCGCCCGACGCGGTGGCTTTTGTTTTGCAGATTCCGAAATTATGCCTATCTTTGCAATCCCGTCTGTCAAGCGGGGAAATGTGGAAAGATTTGACTGATTGCAAACCACAATAAAAAATCGCTAAAACAGCACATTTTTTATTTTCAACAGCCAATTTTTCCCATTTTATACGTTTAACCATTAAAAATGTATGAAAATGGGCTTTTTATTTACATCGGAATCGGTGTCCGAAGGACATCCTGACAAGGTTTCGGATCAGATTTCCGACGCAATCCTCGACGAATTCCTGCGCCGCGACGCCAACTCGAAAGTCGCCTGCGAAACCCTTTGCACCACGGGACTCGTGGTCGTGGCGGGTGAAGTGCGCTCGGAGGCGTATGTCGATGTGCAGGGCGTGGCGCGCCGCGTGATCAACCGCATCGGCTACACCCGGAGCGACTATCAGTTCGACGGCAACTCGTGCGGCATTCTGTCGGCCATTCACGAACAGTCGTCGGACATCAACCAGGGCGTCGTCCGCGAAGCCGAGGAGGAGCAGGGCGCCGGCGACCAGGGCATCATGTTCGGCTACGCCTGCAACGAGACCCGTGAGATGATGCCCGCGACGCTGATCCTGTCGCACGTGATCCTCAAGGAGCTGGCCGTCATCCGCCGCGAAGGCGAGGTGATGACCTATCTGCGTCCCGACTCGAAGTCGCAGGTCACGATCGAGTACGACGAGACGACGAACAAGCCGCTGCGCGTGCATACGATCGTCGTCTCGACGCAGCACGACGAGTTCATCCTCCCGGGCGAGGGCCGCAGCGAGAAGGAGGCGGAAAAACAGATGCAGGACAAAATCCGCGAGGACGTGCGCACGATTCTCATTCCGCGGGTCAAGGCGCGTCTGGAGCGCGCCGGCGACCAGCTGGCCGCACTGATCGGCGACGACTACATCCTGCACGTGAACCCCACGGGCAAGTTCGTGATCGGAGGGCCTCACGGAGACACGGGACTTACGGGCCGCAAGATCATCGTCGACACCTACGGCGGCCGCGGCGCGCACGGCGGCGGCGCCTTTTCGGGCAAGGACTCGTCCAAAGTGGACCGTTCGGCGGCCTATGCCGCGCGCCACATCGCCAAGAACCTCGTGGCGGCGGGCGTCGCCGACCAGATTCTGGTCGAGTTGAGCTACGCCATCGGCATCGCGCAGCCGCTGTCGATCTACGTCGATACCTACAATTCACCCCGTCCCGCGGCGTTGGCCGGCATGACCGACGGCGAGATCGCCCGCCGCATCGGGAAGCTCTTCGACCTGCGTCCCGCGGCCATCGTGAAGCGTTTCGGCCTGAAAAACCCGATCTTCGAGGCGACGGCCTCCTACGGGCATTTCGGCAATCGTCCTTATACGAAGGTGGAGAAGGTCTGGGAGAACGGCGTCGAGACCGAGCGCGAAATCGAGTTCTTCGGCTGGGAGAAACTCGATGCCGTGGAGCAGATCAAGCGGGAGTTCGGCCTTTAGCGTCCGGATACGCTGAAAAATCGGGGCGTCCGTGCAGGATGTCCCGATTTTTGTGCGAAAAGGACATACTAACCGGACGTTATTGTGCGTTTGTCCTTCGAAATTGAAATTTAAACGTACAGCTTATGTAATGAAGTTGCCTCTGATTAATAGAACCAAAACATTTAATTCATTATGAAAAAGGCATTTTTGATTTTAGGACTCGTAGCCGTGTCGGCCGCAGCCGGCGGACTTACGGCTTGGACGGTTTCCGCGGACCGCGGAGGTTCCGTCGCATACATCGAGCGCGAGGTGGAACGTACGCCCGCGCTGGGAACCCAGTTTACGTCTTACCAGGCCGAGCAGTATCCCGACCTCACCTACGCCGCCGAGAATGCGGTGAAGGCCGTCGTGAACATCGAGGCCATCCAGCAGGTCGAGATGCCCCAGCGCCGGGGCTACGATCCGTTTCTGGAGTTCTTCGGAATCCCGCAGGATTACGGCCGCGGCGACGGAGGTCCGCAGTACCGCGAGCAGCGGGCCGGCGGTTCGGGCGTGATTATTTCGGAGGACGGCTATATCGTGACGAACAACCACGTCGTGGACGGGGCTTCGAAACTCAAGGTGAAGCTCAACGACGGGCGTTCGTTCGACGCCAAACTCATCGGCAAGGATTCGGCGACGGACCTCGCGCTGCTGAAGGTCGAGGCCAAGGGGCTGCCTACGCTGGCTTTCGGATCGTCCGATGCGCTGCGTCTGGGCGAATGGGTGCTGGCGATCGGTTCGCCGTTCGACTTGCAGTCGACCATCACGGCCGGCATCGTGAGCGCCAAGGCGCGGCAGCTGGGAGCCATTCCCAACGATTTCAGGATCGAGTCGTTCATCCAGACCGACGCGGCGGTGAACCCCGGCAACTCGGGCGGCGCGCTGGTCAACACCCACGGCGAGCTGGTGGGCATCAACACGCTGATCAAGTCGCAGACGGGAAGCTACGTGGGCTATTCGTTCGCCATTCCCGAGTCGATCGTCCGCAAGGTGGTGGTCGATCTGAAGGAGTTCGGCGTCGTGCAGCGCGCCCTGCTGGGCGTACAGTTCCGCGTCGTGGATCAGGATTTCCTCGATACGGAGGGTAAAGAGTTGGGCATCAAGGATCTGGGCGGCGCCTACGTGGCCGCAGTTGTCGAGGGCGGAGCCGCTTCGGAGGCCGGAATCCGCAAGGGAGACGTGATTCTGGACATTGATGGCGTGAAAATTGTTGAGCCTTCGACGCTTCAGGAGCAGATCGCCAAACGCCGACCCAACGATACGGTTAAATTATCCGTAAAAAGAGACGGAAAGGTGAAACAATTTGACGTTACTTTGCGTAATAAAGCAGGTAAAACGGAATTGGTTACCAAGGAGGACGTCGACGTTGTCGATGCGCTCGGAGGTAAGTTCGCCGATGCGGGTGCCAAACTGTGCCGCGAACTTGACATCAAGGGCGGCGTGCAGGTGGTCGGCATCAAGGCCGACGGAATTCTGGCCCGCGCCCGTGTTAAACAGGGATTTGTGATCACTCACATCAACGACCGCCCGGTCTATTCGCTCGGCGACATGCAGCGGATGACGGAGAAGGTCCGTTCGATCGACGGCGTTTATCCCAACGGCCGTTCGGCAAGCTACACGCTGGTGGAGTAAATCGCAGCCCGGGCGGGTTTATGGATTGCAGTATTATTAGGATAGTTAGAAAAAAATATGCGTCAATTAAAGATTACAAAGTCCATCACCAACCGCGAAAGCGCCTCGCTGGACAAGTACTTGCAGGAAATCGGCAAGGAGGAGCTTATCACGGTCGAGGAGGAGGTGGAACTCGCCCAGCGAATTAAAAAAGGAGACCAGGAAGCGCTTGAGAAGCTCACCAAAGCCAACCTGCGTTTTGTGGTGTCCGTCGCCAAACAATATCAGAATCAGGGATTGAGCCTCCCGGACCTGATCAACGAGGGCAACCTCGGGCTGATCAAGGCCGCCGAGAAGTTCGACGAGACCCGCGGTTTCAAGTTCATCTCCTATGCCGTGTGGTGGATTCGTCAGTCGATTCTCCAGGCTTTGGCCGAGCAGTCGCGCATCGTGCGTCTGCCGCTCAACCAGGTGGGTTCGCTGAACAAGATCAACAAGGCGTTCGCACGCTTCGAGCAGGAGCACGAGCGCACGCCGTCGCCCGAAGAGCTGGCTACGGAACTGGAACTCCCGAAGGAGAAGGTCACCGACACGCTGCGTGTCGCCGGCCGCCACGTATCGGTCGACGCTCCGTTCGCCGACGGCGAGGACAACTCGCTGCTGGATGTGCTGGTGAATCCCGATTCGCCCAACGCCGACCGCGGGCTGATCAACGAGTCGCTGTCGACCGAGGTGGACCGTGCGCTGGAGACCCTCACGGAGCGTGAGCGCGACATCATCAAGTACTTCTTCGGCATCGGAACCTCGGAGATGACTCTCGAGGAGATCGGCGAGAAGTTCGACCTGACGCGCGAGCGCGTGCGTCAGATCAAGGAGAAGGCGATTCGCCGCCTCCGGCATTCGTCGCGGTCGAAACTCCTGAAATCCTATTTGGGATAAAGTTTATGGGATTAGAAAACCGGTCGTGTTGTATACACGACCGGTTTTTTGGTGTCTAATCTTCGTTGATCGGTTGTGGCTTGCCGTTGCGCAGGAAACTTTTCAGGTCGGGTAGTGTGACGTAGCCGTACGACGTTCCCGAAATGTAGAGCGTATCGCCGCAAATGCGTAGGGGCGTGGTCTCTGGATCGAATGGGCTCCAGAAACCGAGCGTTTGCGAACTTTTTCGTCCCCGACTGGCTTGGATGTAATTGTCGCCTTCGACCGAGAGAACGTGGATCGAAGTCTTTTCCAGTTGTGTAATGAGCGCTTTGCCCGATGCTTCGGCCCGTTTGTACTCCTTCAGGATTGCCGCGCTGTTGCCGGCGGTAAAGAGCAGGTAGGCAGCAAATGCCGTCGAGAGGATTTTATTGCTTGTTTTCATGACTTTTCCGTTTTAAATAGTTGTTGTGGAGAGTCTGCAGGTCGTTCATGTCAATGCCCAGTTCGTCCATGCGGGCGAACATGGTGTGCAGTTCGACCCGAATGAATTCGTGTCGCTGGGCTTCGAGTGTCCGAGCCTGCGAGCCTTCGGCGACGAAGAATCCCATGCCGCGGCGGATAAGGATCAGTCCGTCGCTTCCGAGTTTATCGTACGCCCGCATCACCGTGTTGGGGTTGACTTGTAGTGTCACGGCGAGTTCGCGTATCGAGGGGATGCGCTCCCGCTCGGGCCAACGGCCGGAGACGATGGCGCGGCAGGCGTGGTCGTAGATCTGGAGCCAGATCGGCTGGTTGTCGTTGAATTGCATGGCCGGATTATTTGAGAGTTTTTTCCCGGAGCTTGAAATATCCGGTCACCCAGCTTACGAGAGTCCAGTATCCGAAGATCATCGTGTAGGCGCCGTATTCCGGGAGTTGCTTCCGGAGCGGAAAAGAGAGCCTTGCGGTGTCGGAGTGTATGTTGACAGTGAATTCGGAAAAGGGAATGCGGACGAATAATCCGTCTGATGGCATCAGTACCCAGTAGTAGATGATGAAGAATAGGATGAAAGCTCCGGCGAGCAGCAGGAATATTTTCATCGGGTATTCCTTGCCCCAGCAACAGGCCAGCAGCAGCCCGGCCTGCACCGTGAAGATCGTCAGCCATGTAGGATAGATCATGATTCGGATGATGTTGCCGTCGGGGATGTCTGCCGCGGCTGTGACAGGCCACAAGACGAGGCTGAAAAGCAGGGTGGCGATAACCGTTGTGTTGAACCAGATGAAGAGGTATTTCTCCGCCGCCGTGACAGGCAGCGTGTAGGAGCGTACCATCGGCAGCCGCTTGTAGAGGTTACGGCAGCTCAAGCGGGTGACGTAATACATGAATCCCAACATCGTGAAGCAGGCGGTTACGCGGAATTCCCCCGGATCACTGCGCCATGATCCGTAAAACCACGCGAAGACAGAGAGCAGAATCAGAATTGCCAGCAGGCCGTAGCCGTAGTAGCGGGCATTTTCAACGTAATGTTTGCGTGCATATAATACAGTGCGCCGAAAAGAGATGGAGTTATTCATGATTGGTGGGATTTGTGTGAAGAATCGAGGGAATGGTCATGCGGTCGTGGGTGGTGGCTGCGAAGATCAGTTCGAGGTCCGGACGGCTTTCCCGGCCGGTCGTATTGAGGGCGATGCCCTCTTCGCCCGAGAACGAGGGGGTGCTGTAAATCGCTTTCGCGTCTGCGGGCAACGGCCCAAACGTGAGGCGGTGCGACAATTCTTCCGTGGTTGCGGCGAGCACAAGGCCCTGTTCGTCGAGGATGACGATTTTGTCGATCAGGTTCTCGACTTCGCGGACTTGATGGGTCGAGATCACGATGGTGCGTTTCTCGTCGGCGTAGGCCGCCAACAGGCTGCGTAGGATTGTTTTCGACGGGATGTCCAGACCGTTGGTCGGTTCGTCGAGTAGCAGGAACTGTGGATTGCAGGCGAGTGCGAAGGCGATGTAGCCTTTTTTGCGCTGGCCCATGGACATGTCGTGGGGATTTTGTGACGGATCGATTTCGAGTGCTTCGCAATGACTTTCGAACATTTCTGCTGAATAACCGGGGTAGAAGACACCTGTGTGTGAGGCAAAACGGCGGAGTGGAATATTCGGCAGGCTCAGTTCTTCCGGGATCAGCATCAGCCTGGACAGAAAATCCACGCTCCGCTGCCGCGGGGTGAATCCATCGACGGCAATGTGCCCTGTATCGGGTTCGAGCAGTCCGCAGATAAGTTGCAGCAGCGTGCTTTTGCCAGTGCCGTTGCGTCCCAGCAGGCCGTGGATGTGCCCTTCGCCGAACGTCAGCGAGAGATCTGCGAAAACCTTCCGGCGACGGTTGTAACCGAAAGAAACGTTTTGAAAAGCAATCATGGCTGTTATTGTTTTTGTGTATTAGTGTAGTAGTACACTACAAATATAGGGCGATAATTTTATATTCCAAATTTTTTCGGAATTTTAAAAAAAGGAAATGGCTACGCGTCTTAATGGATCGTGGCGTTTTTGTAACCGTGTGTTCGGTGGGTCTGGGGAGCAGGCTCCAACAGCATGACTGTGATCAGAAGTGCGAGTTGTCTAATTGGGTGATTCTGTTAAATGTTGTTACCACACGATCGGCTCCTTGCCCACGGAGCGGAGGTATTCGTTGGCGCGCGAGAAGTGGCGGCAGCCGAAGAATCCCCGGTAGACCGACAGCGGCGAAGGGTGCACGGCTTTGAGGATCAGGTTGCGCTGCGGGTCGGCGATGGCGCCTTTCTTCTGGGCGTAGCTGCCCCAGAGCATGTAGACGATGCCCTCTTTGCGCTGGGCGATGGCGCGCACCACGGCGTCGGTGAAGGTCTCCCAGCCGCGGCCGGCGTGCGATGCGGCTTCGTGGGCGCGGACCGTGAGCACGGCGTTGAGCAGCAGCACTCCCTGTTCGGCCCAGCGGTCGAGGTTGCCCGTAGACGGTATGGGCGTGCCGGTGTCGTCGGAGACCTCCTTGAAGATGTTTTGCAGCGAGGGCGGGAAGGGAACTCCGTCCGCGACCGAGAAACAAAGCCCGTTGGCCTGTCCGGGACCGTGATAGGGGTCCTGGCCGATGACGACCACTTTCAGGCGGTCGAACGGGCATTTGTCGAAGGCGCGGAAGATGTTGCTGCCGCGCGGGAAAATGCGCCGCGAGGCGTATTCCTGCCGTACGAACTCCGTGAGCTGCGCGAAATAGGGTTTTTCGAACTCCGGGGCGAGGAGTTCCTTCCAGTCGGGGGCTATCTTTACATCCATGTTACGAGCGGTTAAAGTCGTGTAAATGTAGTAAAAAGTTCCCGGAATGCCGTGTTTTTGCGGCGGATTTCGGCGGGCAGGGCAAAAAACGGGCGGCATCCGCTGAACTTGGGGTGGACGCCGCCCGTCGCTGATGGTAAGAAGGGGGCTATTTTGAGGTTGCGCCGTAGCCCACGACGAGGATTCCGTCGAGACTGCCTTGGGGTTTTTCAGGCCGTTCGGAGAGCTTGTCCCCGCTGCCTTGGAGGTAAAAATCGACGGGCAGCGTATATTTCACGCGCACCTTCTCTCCGCGCTGTTCGCCGGGCGTCCATGCTCCGGCGGGCGAGGAGGCGATCACGCGGAGAGCCTCGTCGGCAAGCAGTTTGTCGGGCGATTGCAATACCAGGATATTGCTTACCGAACCGTCCTTTTCGACGATGAACGAGACGATGACACGTCCCTGGATATTGTTTTTCATCGCTTCGGCCGGGTATTGGATGTGCATCTGTATCCAGTTGCGGAAGTCTTTGATCTCGCCGCTCCGGAACGAAGGCATCTTCTCGGTGACCAGGAATGGTTCGTTACCGTCGGGAGCGCCCTGCACGGTTGCGCTTTCGGTCTGGGGCAGGCGGAAATCGACGGGCAGCGTATATTTCACGCGCACCTTCTCTCCGCGCTGCTCGCCGGGCGTCCATGCTCCGGCGGGCGAGGAGGCGATCACGCGGCGGGCCTCGTCGGCAAGCAGTTTGTCGGGCGATTGCAATACCAGGATGTTGCTTACCGAACCCTCCTTTTCGATGGTGAACGTCACGACCACGCGGCCCTGAATGTTCCGTTCCACGGCCTCGGCGGGGTATTGGAGGTGCTCCTGCACCCACGCGCGGAAGTCGTTGAGGTCGCCGCCGCGGAACGAAGGCATCTTTTCGACGATCAGAAACGGCATGTCTTCCGTGGACGCGGAGGCGATTTCGACCGATCCGGGTTTCTCGTTGAAAACGGCTTCGTCAGCCGCCGGTTTGGCTGCGCCTTTGGTGGTGACCACGATCACGCCGTTTTTACCCCGCGAACCGTACACTGCGGTGGAGGACTGATTTTTGAGGACGCTGATCCGTTCGATCGTATTGGGGTCGATCTCGTCGATGCTCGTCCGCTCGACGCCGTCGACGATATAGAGCGGTTTGGCTTTCCGCTCCTTTTCGGCTTCTGCGGCGCTTTGGGGCGCGGGCGTTTTTTGGTCGCCGGGGGTTACGCTGACGGGGTCGAGTTTGTTGCTCTCGGTCTCCAAGGTGATTTCAAAACTCTCTGCGCCGGATTTGTCGGAGACGCGGACTTTCCGGGTCTGGCAGCCGACGTAGGAGATGACAAGTTCATTGCCGGGAGCCGCTGAAATCTGCGCCGTGCCCTCCTTGCCGGTCACGGTTCCGACGTTCGATCCGCTGATCAGTACGATTGCGCCCGGAAGCGGCTGGCCGTTCTGGAAGACGGTTACGGAGACTTTTTTCTTCGTTGCGTCCTGGGACGCCGTTTCGTCGGCCGGGGCCTTTTCGGTCTCTGCAATCCGGACCTCGGCGGCGCGCGTGGTCAGCGAGAAAGCGCACAGGAGTCCTATCACGGCGGGAAGCGTTCCCGCCAGCCGCAGCAGGGAGTGCCTGCCGGAAGTTTTCGTTGTCATCATTTTAAAGCGTTTTTTGGTTAAGGAATCCCGCAGCCCGTTGGCTATTTCCGGACTATAACCGAATAGCTGCCTGAATATGGTTTTCATGTAATGTTCGATGTCGTACCCTTCGGCCAGCACGTCGCTGTCGGCTTCGAACTCCTCGGCTTCGGTGAGCCGCCGTGCGGCGAGCCATACGAAGGGGTTCCACCACAGCGCGGCCTTCATGCATTCCATCGCCACGCGCTCGGCGGAGTGGCGGTGGGCGACGTGGCTCGCCTCATGGGCTACGATGGCCTGCAACTCTCCGGCCGGGATCTGGTCCCAGAGGTAGATCGAGCGGAAGAACGAGAACGACGCGATCCGCTGCGGGGTGCGCACGAGCGTGAAACGCTCCGTGCGGGTGATCGCCGCGCCGCGCCGCAGCCGGCGGATGCGCACGACCTGCCACAGCATGACGCCCGCGACCAGCCCGACCCCGATCAGGTATACCGCCAGGCATATCGCTTCGGGCGTAATGGCCGGCGTCGCCTCTTCGACCACCTCGGCGGTCCATTCGGCCTCGGGCAGGGCTACCGTCGGGATGACCTCGACCGCTTCGCCCGGCCAGACGGGGATGCGCAGCAGCGGAATGACCGCCGCCAGGAGGGTCGATGCGAGCAGGTAGGCCCTGCACCAGCCGAACCGCACGTGTCGTTCGAGCAGGATGGCGTAGGCCGCCAGCAGCACGCCGCTGCAAGCCAGCACTTCGAGGGCGTAGATGGCGAGGGTTTTCACGGCGGTTATTTTTTGGCGTTGCGCATGATTTCGAGAATTTCATCCATCTCCCGGGCGGGGATGTTTTCATGGCGCGAGAAGAACGACACCAGTTGGGCCAGCGAGCCGTCGAAATAGCTGGAAAGCATCGACGACATGACGCCGCGGGCATACTCCTCGCGGCCGATCAGCGGAAAATAGCGGTGGCTCTTGCCCTCGGCCGTATGGCTGACGAAGCCCTTGTTCTCCAGAATCTTGAGAAACGTGGCGACGGTGGTGTACTTGGGGTGGGGTTCGTCGGTCCGGGCGATGATGTCGTTGACCACCGCGTCGCCCAGACGCCAGAGAATCTGCATGATCTCCTCCTCGCCGCGAGTCAGTTCCGTAATCTTGGTATTCATAGGTCGTGTTGTTTCGGGTTTACGACACAATATTACTACTAAATTTTTAGTAAAACAAATTTCCGATCTAAAAATTTAGTAGATAAGCCCAAAATAATTGATACCTATATTTATAAGAGAAGTGGAGAGGCCTGGTCGGAGTGGTCGGAACTGGGAGCGAGGCTATCGTAGCTGCCGTTCGGCCTCGTTGTCTTTCTCCTCCTTGTCGTCCTCCTCCCAGTCGAACCACGGGAATTCGTGCCGGCCGCCCAGCGCGAAGCGCGTGTAGGTGATCGGAAGTCCCATTTCGAGAAAGCGGGTTTCATAAGCCGTCTTGACCGAAAGCACCTCGTCGGCGAACCCCGAACCGTAGATGTCGGGTTCGGAGACCTCGCAAGTCAGCCCGTAATGGCGGATGACCTCGCCCGTGTAGGCGTAGAGGTGTTTGGAGTCGGTCTTGAGGTTGATCCACCCGTCGGGCCGGAGCAGGCGGGCGTAACAGGCCAGGTAGAGCGGCGAAGTGAGGCGTTTCTTGGCCCGCCGGGTCTTGAGCTGCGGATCGGGGAAGGTGATCCAGATTTCGGACACTTCGTTTTCGGCGAACAGCGCGTCGATGAACTCGATGCGTGTGCGCAGGAAGCCTACGTTGTGCATCCTGCGGTCCGTGGCGGTCTTCGCGCCGCGCCACATGCGTGCGCCCTTGATGTCGATGCCGATGTAGTTGCGCTGCGGGTCGCGCTGAGCCAGCGCGACGGTGTATTCGCCCTTGCCGCAGCCCAGTTCCAGTACGATGGGATTGTCGTTGCGGAAGAAGTCACGGTTCCAGTTCCCTTTCAGCGGGTGGTCGCGGTGGAACACCTCGTCGAATTCGGGTTGCACGAAACATTCGAAAGTCAGGTTCTCGCGGAACCTGCGGAGCTTGTCTTTGCCCATAGTGGTCTGTTGTTCCGCCGGACTGCGGGGCCGGCAGGACGGTAATGTGTTTTCGGTTATCTGCTTTGCTGCAGGTCGACGCCGACGGCTTCGACCCCGCGGACGGGGCGGACCGGCGTGACCGAGCAGCGGTAGTCGCCGTGCTGCGTGAGGCGGATTCGGCGGCGGTAGGGGATCGCTGCCTCGCACATCAGGGCCGCGGGACCTTTCGGGTGCGGGATGACGAGCAGGAACCACTCCCCGAAGCGGAGCGAATCGGGGGTTACGGTGGCGATGCGGACCGTCAGCGTGTCCTCCGCGAAGCGGTCGTTGCAGCGCAGGAAGATCACGGCGTCGCGCAGCGACACGGTGTCTGCGTTCGGCAGGCGGATTTCGGCCCGCGAGTCCCACCGGGCAGGGTTGACGTCGGTGACCGCCGACTGGTGGGGCGAGACGCAGCTTCCGGCCAGAAGCGCGGCCGCCACGGCCGCGATATGCCCTGCCGAGCGTTTCACCGCGCTATTGGTTTTGATGCGTTCCGCCGTTATTGCCGCCTTCGCTGCCGCCTCCGTTGCCGTTATTGCCGGCCGGGGCGTTTCCGCCGTTGTTTCCGTTTCCGCGGCGGCGGTTGCGGTTGTTGCGGCTGCGGTTTCCGCCCTCGCGGCCGCCTCCGTTGTTTTCACGGGGTTCGCGGCCGTTGTTCTCGCGGGGTTCGCGGCCGTTGTTTTCGCCTCGGTTATTGTCGCCGCGGCCGTTGCCGTTGTGCGGACGCTCGCCGTTGCCGCCGTTCTGACGCTCCCCTCCGTTGCCTCCGTTGCGCGGACGGTCGTTGCGGCGCGGCTGCCTGTCGGGACGGCCGGGCTGTCCTTCACGCGGCTGGCGGGTCTCTCCGCCGGACTCCTGCGGCGTCTGTCCGTTCTGCCCTGCGGGGCGTCCCTGCTCGCCGCGGCCCTTGTTGTTGCGGCCGCCGCGCTTGCGGCGTTTGGCCTGGTCGAAGCGGGTGATGCTGTCCTCCTCCGAACGGTAGGTCGGCTCCTCGATCTCCGGGCGGATGTCGTCGGCGTCCTGCAACCGTTCGACCTTCTTGCCCTGGCGGTTCAGCGCCATGATCTCCCGCACGCGCGAAACGGGCAGTGTGGTGACGTTGGCCATCGCGTCCTTCGACGAAGAGAAGGTCATCGTTCCGGCCAGCACGTCGCTCTTGACGCAGAACCATTCGCCTTCGGCGGCCTGGAGCGGTTCGCGCAGGCGCGGGAACTCCTTGCGGGCGTCGACATAGGTGTCGTATTCGTACATCATGCAGCACTTGAGCTTCGAGCACTGCCCGGCCAGCTTCTGGGGGTTGAGCGAAATGTCCTGCACGCGCGCGGCTCCGGTCGTGACGCTCGAAAAGCTCGACATCCACGACGCGCAGCACAGTTCGCGGCCGCAGGCGCCCAGTCCGCCGATGCGTCCGGCCTCCTGGCGGGCGCCGATCTGCTTCATCTCGATGCGGATGTGGAACCGTTCGGCGAAGACCTTGATCAGTTCGCGGAAGTCCACGCGCTCGTCGGCGATGTAGTAGAAGATGGCCTTGATCTTGTCGCCCTGATACTCCACGTCGCCGATTTTCATGTTCAGGCCCATGTCGGCGGCGATCTGCCGCGAGGCGATCATCGTCTCGTGCTCCAGCGCGATGGCCTCCTGCCACTTTTCGATGTCGTAGGGTTTGGCCTTGCGGTAGATCTTCTTGTATTCGCCGTTGTAGGGGTTGAATCCCGTGCGGCGCATCTGGCGCGCCACCAGGTCGCCCGTGAGCGACACGACGCCGATGTCGTGGCCCGGCGACGCTTCGACGGCTACGATGTCGCCCCGTTTGAGGTCGAGGTTGTTGACGTTCTGGTAGAACGAACGGCGGGTGTTCTTGAAACGCACCTCGACGATGTCGCTCGGCATGTTGACCGGGTACTCGTCGAGCCAGGCCGTTTCGTGGAGCTTGAAGCACCCGTCGCAGAGTTTGGCTTCCGGCTCCGAGCCGCAGTTGCAAAAGGCGCACCCGCGGCCCACTTCGGGTTTGCAGGCGCCCGTATGTCGTTTTTCGGTATCCATGATTGGGTATAATTTGCGTAAAGATACAAAATAATTCACAATTCAGAATTCAGAATTCACAATTTTGGCTTATTCGGGAACTATGCCTGCAAACTGAATTTATGAATTGCGAATTGTGGATTGTGAATTCCCGTTTGCATGCAAACGGCTGATGCTGCGGCGGATGCGCACGATCATCATCACGGCTGCGGCCGACAGCCCGAACGAGAAGCCCAGGAAAAGCCCCGAAGGACCCATGCCCATCGTGAAACCGAATAGGTAGCCCGCCGGGAGGTTCAGCAGCCAGTAGGAGACGAAGGCGATCGGCATGATGATCTTCACGTCCTGAATACCCCGCAGGATACCCACCGAGACGTTCTGGATGCCGTCCGACAGTTGGTAGAGCGCAGCGAAGACCATCAGGTTCGAGGCGATGGCGATCACCTCGGCGTTGGTGGTGAAGAAGGTCGGGATCACGTTGCGCATCGTGATGAAAACCAGCGCTGCGAGGGCGTTCCACGCCAGCACGAGGTGGTACGACGCCTTGGCCGCGAGCGACAGCTGGCCGATGTCGCGCGCGCCGTAGCAGTGCGACACGCGGATGGTGGTGGCCGCGCCGATCGACATGACGATCATAAAGGCGCAGTTGCCGATGGTCGTGGCGATCTGGTTGGCGCTCATCGTCTCCTTGTTGAACCACCCCATCATAATTCCCGTGCCGACGAAGGCCGAGGCTTCGAGGAACATCTGCATCGAGATCGGCAGGCCCATGTGCAGCAGTTGTCTGACCGACGCCCACGAGTAGTTGCGCGGCGAAAAGCCTTCGAGATAGACGCGGTATTTGCTGCGGCTGTAAAAGTAGCCGATCATCAGCATCGGGGCGATGATGCGCGACATCAGCGTGCCCAGGCCCGCGCCCTCGGCGCCCATCTCGGGAAATCCGTAGCGGCCGTAGATGAACACCCAGTTGAAGCCGATGTTCGCGAGGTTGGCCGCGATCGTGACGAACATCTCGACCTTCGTGTTGCCCACGCCTTCGAGGAACTGCTTGAAGGTGAAGAACAGCATGATGAACGGCATGCTCCACACCAGCATCCTGTAATAGGGGATGGCCATGTCGACCACTTCGGCGGGCTGGCCGAGGTGGTACATCAGCGGGATGACGGCGTACTGCACGGCGGCCATCGCCACGCCCAGCAGTCCGTAGAAGAGAATGCCGTTCTGGAGCAGTCCCGACGATTTCTCGCGGTCGCCCTGCGCGTAGAGTTCGCCCACGAGGGGCGTCATGCCCAGTGCGATGCCGATGGCGGCGATGAAGAGGATGAAGAAGACGGCGCCGCCGAACGACACGGCGGCCAGCGGCGTGGGGTCGCTGCCTCCGTAGCGGCCGACCATGAGGTTGTCGGCGACCTGCGTGAGGATCTGGCCCAGCTGCGTGAGCACCACGGGCAGCGCCAGCCGCAGGTTGGCCTTGTATTGGTCTTTGTATGTTGCGAATTTGTACATAGGTGCGCAAAGGTACGAATAATCTCTGGGAAAAGAGAAGAAAGGTTTGTGCGGATTTTTCCAAGTTGAAATAACATAGTTCCTGGTCAATATTGACTTTCGGGGATTTTTTGCTGAAATTTGTGGGAGCAATACCCCAAAAGAGCGTTGTATTCTGCAAAACATTTTCTATCTTTGTCTTGCTGTCCGGATGGGCAGCGACATATTGTTGGCAGAAGTGTTTCGCTTTTATTCTTGAATGGAAATCTGGAAAATTTCACGTGAACAAGAATAAGCAATACAAACACTCATCGCCGTGTATAGTTATATCATTCTCGATATACTGTCCGGTGTGGGGTATTGTTTATTTGTTCACGGGTATTCCAGAACCTCCATTCAGATAAACGAACGACTCCACACTTCTTTTTTGACAACCGCCATATAGGAGCCGAGTGGCGCATATCTCAGTGCTTATGGAAAATAATTGAATTGGCAATAATTGTGGAAATAGATTCCTGTAATATTAGTGATAAATATTTGTAAATTAATAAAATATAAATTATGAAACAGTATAGGGTAATTGGGGCGTCGATATTTTTTTGTCTTTCATTTTTGGGGTGTAAAAATTACGAAAACCAAAAGGATAAAATGATACGATTCGTATGCGATTACAAAGCAATGCAAATCGAAAACGGAAACGTGGACTATGAGAATCTGTGTGATTTAAACCGGATTTTATCCCGATTCAGGGATACCATGCAGATGAGTTTAATCGAATATTGTTCGCAGAAAAGAGAGCAGAGCGAACGGGACTTAAAGTTGTCACAGCAGATACGCTTGAGTGAATATGACCTTATGACAGGGTCATCCAGAGCGGCTCTTGATAAAATGAAGCCGATGAATTATTATGAACAAGATTTGAAAAAATTGAAATCTATCCTAATGAAAACAGATTCATTGGCACTCAACTCGGACATGTATGCGAAAACGATCTCCGGGTATTTTACAATGGCATTGAGTAAATTAAAAAAGAAGAACAAGGCCGATGCCGATTTTATGGGGCTTCTTCTCTTTTTTGCAGGGAACTCTCAAATTATTTCGGACAAATACGAGATCGTTTATAATGCGTATTATGATGCGGTCCGATTTTTAATAACCGAACCGGAGTTTTGGATTTCAGATTATTGTAATATCGTGTTGAAAACGATAAAGGCATTTTCGGCGAAATTGGAGGCGGATGAATTTTATTCGATTTATATGGATATGGTAAACCATACTGCGGCTGACTATCTTGGTCCCGATCTTGTTGATATTATAAATACATACACTCGGTATGCGTATGTTACGGATAAGGAAACTGAATTTGAAAAATATTTGGCAATTTCATTGGAATAACGATCATACATTTAAAAATTGAAAACTATGGCTGGAAATTTATGGAAAATGACAGCGATCAAAAATGCTGGAAAACTGACGAAGGGAATGAGCGTCGAGATTCTTGTAACCGGAACATCAGCAAAACCGAGTGTAAAACAAATTATCGAGGCAATCGAAGACAAATACGGCGTAACCGTATCGAGTTGTCATTGTGGATATGCTAATTTTGAGATTGAGAAATTGAATTAAACCGATAGCTGTTTATGTAATAAGGGAGAACCGCACGGTCCTCCCTTATTACATAAACAGCTGTTTGGTTTTACGCCACGCGCAGCTTCACGCCGTGGGCCTTGTCCGACTCCACGACCACGGTGTCGCCCTCGTGGAGCTTGCCGTCGATGATCAGCGACGAAAGCGGCTCTTCGACGTTGTCCATCAGCGTCCGTTTCAGCGAGCGGACTCCGTAGCGCGATTCGTAGCCCATGGTCGCCAGGCGGCGTTTGGCCCCTTCGGTGATCTTCACCTTGTAGCCCAGCTTCTTCGTGCGGTTGAGCAATCCCTGCAACTCCAGCTCGATGATCCGTTCCACGTCGGCGATTTCCAGCGTGCGGAACAGGATGATGTCGTCGATGCGGTTCAGGAACTCCGGGGCGAAGGTCTGCTCCAGCGCCTTGCGGTATTCGCTCTGGGGCGTCCGGTCGGCCACGGCGCTCTTCGAAGTGGTGCTGTAACCCACATGCACCGATTTCTGGATCACGGCCCGCGAACCCACGTTCGAGGTCATGATGATGATCGTGTTGCGGAAATCGACCCTGCGTCCCGAGCCGTCGGTGAGGTGCCCCTCGTCGAAGATCTGCAACATGGTGTTGAAGACCTCGGGATGGGCCTTCTCGATCTCGTCGAAGAGCACCACGGCGTAGGGCTGACGACGCACGGCCTCCGTTAACTGGCCTCCTTCGCCGTAACCGACGTATCCCGGGGGCGAGCCGATCAGGCGCGCCACGTTGTGTTTCTCGCTGTATTCGCTCATGTCGATCCGGATCAGCCCGCGGCGCTCGTCGAACAGCCATTTCGACACCTCCTTGGCCAGCAGCGTCTTGCCGACGCCCGTGGGCCCGACGAAGAGGAAGACGCCGATGGGGCGGTTCTCGTCTTTCAGACCCGCGCGGGAGCGCCGGATCGTGCGCGAGATCTTCTCCACGGCCTCCTGCTGCCCCACCACGCGCCGGGCGAGGTGGTCGCGCAGGGTTTGCAGACGGGCCATTTCGCCGCTCGAAACCCGCTCGGCCGGGATGCCCGTCATCGCCGTGATGACCTGCTGGATGTGCTCCGCGGTGATCTCCACGGGGTTGTTTTCCAGCGAGCGTTTCCATTCGGCGCTGGTTTCGCCCAGCTTCGAGCGCAGCGCGATTTCGCGCATGCGGGCCGAGGCGGCCTTTTCGTAGACCAGCGCCTCGACCGCTTCGCGGCGTTCGCGTTTGGCGTCGCTGAGCGCCGTCTTCATGGCCCGCAGCTCCTCCGGTTCGCGTGCCGATTGCAGGTGCGCCCGCGAGCCGGCCTCGTCCAGCGCGTCGATGGCCTTGTCGGGGAAATAGCGGTCGGTGACGTAACGCCCGGTGAGCGTCACGCAGGCCTGCAACGCCTCCTCGGTGTAGTGCACCTTGTGGTGGCGCTCGTAGTGGGGCGCGATGTTGCGCAGGATCTGGAGCGTCTGCTCGGGTGTCGTCGGCTCGATCACCACCTTCTGGAAGCGGCGTTCGAGGGCCGAGTCGGTCTCGATGTTCTCGCGGTACTCGTCGAGCGTCGTGGCGCCGATGGTTTGCAGTTCGCCGCGCGCGAGGGCCGGTTTGAGGATGTTGGCCGTGTCGAGGCTGCCCTGCGTGGAGCCGGCGCCCACGATGGTGTGTATCTCGTCGATGAAGATGATCGTGTCCTTGGCTTTGCGCAGTTCGTCCAGCAGCTGCTGCATGCGCTCCTCGAACTCGCCGCGGAACTTCGTGCCCGCCACGAGCGACGAGACGTCGAGCGAGAAGAGCGTCTTGTCGGCGATGGTGTAGGGCACTTCGCCGCGCGCGATGCGCAGCGCAAGCCCTTCGACGATGGCGCTCTTGCCCACGCCGGCCTCGCCGATCAAGATCGGGTTGTTCTTCTTGCGGCGCGAGAGGATCTGCACCACGCGTTCGATCTCCTGCTCGCGGCCTATGACCGGGTCGATCTTCCCCTCGCGGGCCAGCCGCGTGAGGTTCACGCCGAACTTGTCCAGCAGGTGGGCCGGGCCTTTCTCCTCGTTCCTGTTCTCCTCGCCGAAGTCGAGCATGTGAACCTGCACTTCGGTGCGGAAGTCGTCGCCCACGGCGAATTTTTGCAGGTCTCCCGACACGCTGTCGGCCGTCACGCCGTACATCTCCAGCACGCGCGCGGTCGCCGTCGAACGGTCGCTGATGATGGCCAGCAGCGCGTGGGCCGTCGACACGCTCCGGGCGACGCCCGGCATTGCGAGCAGTTCCTCGGTGAAGTCGCGGTAATACTCCTCGGGCGACCGGGTCTCCTGCTGTTTGGCGCTGATTACCTCGCGTTCGATGCGCAGGCGCACCTGATAAAGCTCCCAGTCCTTGAGCCGGGAGGATAAAAGCTGGTAGGCGAGCGACCCCTCTTCGCGGAGCAGTTCCAGCGTGAGGAAGTCCTTGAGCGAATGCGTCATTCCCGCCTTCGTCGTGTTGAATGCCGAACGGGCGATGATGCCCTCCAACGTTTTCGAAATTTTTGGTTGCATGTTGCGTCGTCGTTATGAATTCGCCATACTAACGAGAGCGCGTATGTGATTATTATGCGGCCGTTTTTGTTTAGTGGCTGAACTTTGGTGGCTGATGCAGAGGCGTTTCCATCGGACGGGCATTTTCGGAGCAGCCCCAAGGCATCGGGTTTACCGGCTGACTTCCAGTGTCTTGCGGGCTTTATTGGAGTGTTTTCGGACGGAATTGTATAGCATCGGCTTTTTTGTGGTGCGACTTGCCGGAATGTTCCGAATATTTCGCTGACGATCACCGAAATCCGCCCGGAATGCATTTCCGGCCTTTTGGGGTATAAAATTTTATTTCGGGTGATTTTGTGACGGAAAAGGCTCTCCCGGACAGTCGGTTTTAGCTCTCCGCCCGCCGGGTTTTCAGTTGCGGGGCCACTCGCCGACCTCCATGTCGCGCATCTCCGCGCCGTCGATCGTAAGGCGTACGGCCGTGCGGACCTTGTGGAAGCCGAACTCCCCGGCGGCTCCGGGGTTGACATGGAGCAGGTCGTAGACGGGATCGTAGATGACTTTGAGGATGTGGGAATGCCCGGCGATGAAGAGTTTCGGGTGCACGGACTGGATTTTCTGCACGGCGCGCGGGTCGTAATGGCGGGGATAACCTCCGATGTGGGTCATCAGCACCTGCACCCGCTCGCACTCGAAGGCCTGGAACGCGGGATAGACGCGGCGGGTCATGCCGCCGTCGATGTTGCCGCTCACGGCGCGGAGCGGCTTGAATGCGGCGATCCGGTCGGCCAGCTCGATCGAGCCGATGTCACCCGCATGCCAGATTTCGTCCACGTCTTTCAGAAATTCGCGGAGCGTGTCGTCGAAGGTTCCGTGGGTGTCGGATATAATGCCGATGCGTTTCATTGGTACTTGTCTTTCCACAGCTGCGCCATCCGTTCGGCGATTTTGGCCTCGGCGGCGTTCTGCGTGTCAGGTTCGTAGAACTTCGTGCCCGAAAGGCTCTCGGGCAGGAACTCCTGCTCGGCGAAGTGTCCGGCGTAGTCGTGGGCGTATTTATAGCCCTTGCCGTAGCCCGCCTTGTCCATCAGGCGGGTCGGGGCGTTGCGCAGGTGCAGCGGCACGGGACGGTTCGTGGTGTCGCGCTCGACCAGCGACATCGCCTTGTTGATGGCCATGTAGGCCGAATTGCTCTTGGGGCTGGTGGCCAGGTAGATCGTCGTCTCGGCCAGTGTGATGCGCGCCTCGGGCATGCCGATTTTGTGCACCGTGTCGAAGCAGGCGTTGGCCAGCAGCAGGGCGTTGGGATTGGCCAGCCCGATGTCCTCCGAGGCCAGGATCACCAGACGCCGGGCCAGGAACCGCGGCTCCTCGCCCCCGGCCAGCATCCGCGCCAGGTAGTAGATCGCGGCGTTGGGGTCGCTGCCCCGGACCGATTTGATGAAGGCCGAAATGACATCGTAGTGCTGTTCGCCGTTCTTGTCGTAGAGGGCGATGTTCTGCTGGAGGCAGTCGGTGACGTACCGGTCGGTGATCGTCACCTTGCCGTCGGTGGCCCCGACGACGATTTCGAGGATGTTGAGCAACTTGCGCGCGTCGCCGCCCGAGAAGCGGAACAGCGCGCCGGTTTCCGTGACCTCGATGTCGCGCTCTTTCAGCTCGGTGTCGGTCGTCAGGGCACGGTCGAGCAGCACTTGCAGGTCCTTGTCTTCGAGCGACTTGAGGATGTAGACCTGACAGCGGCTCAAGAGCGGCGAGATCACCTCGAACGAGGGGTTTTCGGTCGTCGCGCCGATGAGCGTGAAGACGCCCTGTTCGACGGCCCCTAACAGCGAATCCTGCTGCGACTTGTTGAAGCGGTGGATTTCGTCGATGAACAGCAGCGGGGCCTTCTGGTCGAAGAACCGCTGCTTACGCGCCGACTCGATCACCTCGCGCACGTCCTTCACGCCCGACGTGACGGCCGAGAGGGTGAAGAACGGGCGTTCCAACTGTGTGGCGACGATCTTCGCCAGCGTGGTCTTGCCCACGCCCGGAGGTCCCCAGAGGATGAACGACGGGACGTTGCCCGTCTCGAAGAACTTGCGGAACACCCCGTTTTTGCCCACGAGGTGCTCCTGCCCGATGTATTCGTCTATCGTGCGGGGGCGCAGTCGTTCGGCTAAAGGAATGTTCGGCATGGCATGTTCGATTTATTAGGAACAAAGATAGGAAATTTTCAAAAAATAATCCTATATTTGTCGAACATACTGACAAACACGGAAAGTGTAAGTCTGTTCCCGAATCGTGAACGTAGGAAATTCATTGCAAGAGAGGAATAGGCAAACATCTTGCCGCGTCGTATCCGTATTCTGCGGGTATAGGCGTGGGAGCTGTCGCTTATTTTATCTTGCAAGGTATCCTACGACCTACGATTCTGAAATGGGCTTCGGCACCACGCTTTTCTTTTTTGTTTATGCCGCCGGGGTGCGGGTGGCTGAAAAGCCTCGATTATGAAAAAGTTATTGCTGACGATTTGTTCCTCGTTGTTTTGTGTGCTGTCCTATGCGCAAACGGAACATTTGACGTTCAAAGGTCTGCCGATAGATGGCAGCAAACAGGAATTTGTGAAAGAATTGCAGCGCCAAGGATATGTGTATGTAGATGACGATATTTTATCTGGTACATTTATAGGCCGGGATAGTTATGTTTTTATTTATGATACACCCATTACGAATACCGTATGGCAAGTCGGGGTTTTGTTCAAATCGACATATGACACATGGAGCCTCATTAAAAGAATATATGACGACTTGGTGGATGTTTACACGAAAAAATATGGTGCTCCTATCCTTGATCAGAAAGAGTTTAAGTCGCCATGGAGAGAGGGTGATGGACATGAGTTATTTGCCTTGCGGTCTGATCGGTGTGTTTATAGAACGGTGTTTGTGTATATAAAAGATGGGATGGATATTGGATGTGTTGAGATTCGCATGGCAAATGACTGTCGAATAATAATATTATACGAGGATAGTATTAATTCTGATTTGTTAACAAAAGAGCGAGCTAATGAAATTTGAATGAAAAAAGAGACTGTCAATATGACAGCCTCTTTTTTTCTTTGCATTCTAATTTATTATTCCTCCGGCTTGCGCAGTTGCAGATACAACTCGTCGAGCTGCGACTGGTCGATGTAGCCCGGGGCGTCGAGCATCACGTCGCGGCCGGCGTTGTTCTTCGGGAAGGCGATGTAGTCGC